>Ga0172372_10001066_pt1 | contig 42420 bp, 38 predicted proteins | sample LakKiv5m_2_FD_114544 | JGI IMG/M metagenome (GOLD analysis project Ga0172372, IMG submission 114544) | Freshwater microbial communities from Kabuno Bay, South-Kivu, Congo - kab_092012_9.5m | ecosystem: Environmental > Aquatic > Freshwater > Lake | place: Democratic Republic of the Congo...
GCATTCAGTTCCATGCCGCTGCCCAGCTTAGCCTCCAACTGGTCCGCCATCCAGTCGAGGGAATCGGCCAGAATCGTATTCATGGCCACCAGGGGCCCCGCTACCGACTGACCCGAGCCCACCGCCCGAAACTCAAAGCGGTTGCCGGTAAAGGCAAAGGGGGAGGTGCGGTTGCGATCGCCCGGGTCCTTCGGAAATACCGGTAGGGTATCCACCCCCAGGTTCATCACCCCTTTCCCTTGAGAACCCTTCAAATCCCCCTGGGCAATCTGATCAAATACATCCTGGAGTTGGCTACCCAGGTAGACGGAGATAATCGCTGGTGGCGCTTCGTTAGCTCCCAGGCGATGGTCATTGCTGGCGCTAGCAATCACCGCCCGCAGCAACGGCCCATACTTGTGGACCCCCCGAATCACCGCGCCACAGAACACTAGAAACTGAGCATTAGCATGGGGAGTATCACCGGGATCCAAAAGATTACCCTGGGTGGGGTTACCAACGGACCAGTTAACGTGCTTACCAGAACCATTCACCCCCGCAAAGGGCTTCTCGTGGAGCAGACAGACAAAACCATGCTTCTTCGCCATATTGCGCAGCACGGTCATGATCAACTGCTGGTGGTCGCTGGCGACGTTGGCCGCTTCAAAGAAGGGGGCAATTTCAAACTGCCCGGGCGCCACCTCATTGTGGCGGGTCTTAGCGGGAATGCCGAGACGGTAGAGTTTCTCTTCTACGTCCTGCATAAATACTTGCACCCGCTCGGGAATGGCGGCAAAGTAGTGGTCGTCAAATTGTTGCCCCTTAGCCGGAGGTCGACCAAACAGGGTACGACCGGCCAGCAGTAGGTCGGGCCGGACACTGGCAAAGTTAGCATCCACCAGGAAGTACTCCTGCTCGGCGCCACAGCTAGAGTTGACCGGGGCGATGTCGGTATGGCCCAGTAGCTTTAACACGCGGGTAGCCGCCTTGCTCATAGCGGCGTTGGACCGCAACAAGGGGGTTTTCTTGTCCAGGGCTTCCCCGGTCCAGGAGACAAACACCGTGGGGATGCAGAGGGTAACGCCGTTGTCGGTTTCCATCACAAAGGCGGGGCTGGTAACATCCCAAGCGGTGTAGCCGCGGGCCTCAAAGGTGGAACGAATGCCGCCGTTGGGGAAGGAGGAGCCGTCCGGCTCGCCCTGCACCAACACCTTGCCCGAGAACTCAGAGATCACCGAGCCATCGGACTGCACAGAGATGAAGCCATCGTGCTTTTCAGCGGTGGCATTGGTGAGGGGATAGAACATGTGGGAGTAGTAGAGGGCTCCCTTGGACACCGCCCAGTCCTTCATGGCCACCGCCACCACGTCCGCCACCGAAACATCCAGGGGGGCGCCATTCTTAATGGTTTTCTGCAGGGACTTGAATACGGACTTGGGCAGGCACTCCTGCATTTTGCTCAGGGTGAACACATCCTTGGCCCAGAGATCCTCCAATCGACCGGGGAGCTGGTGGGCAGAGGGCCGACGATTGGTAATGTTAGCAATGGCTTGGGACCGAAGTTCATTTCCACTCATGGTGATTTCCTCAGTGTTGAAGGTAGGACATTGAAGGTGGGACAGCGAAACAGGCCCACAACAAACGCAACCTGGAATCATTAAGCTCGGACAGAAATTAAGGTGCCTTTGGCCATAAGCCTTAGCAAACTATTGCTCGGCAATGGCAACACTGGCATAAAAGTTATGGCTGCCCTCCACCAGCAGCTATGACAGCAGTGGAAAGCCTGAAGACCCTGAAAAACTTGATCATCGAAACTCTATGGACACCTTTCCCATCTCAGGATCGGCCCACAAAGATTTAGAAATCTCAAGCATTTAATCCCAGGAATTCCTGAATCTATGAACCAGATAATCAGTACATGGAGGGCCATGGGGGTGGGTACCAGTCAAGAAAAAACACTGCTTTCGTTAAAAGGATTGAAAAAATCTAAAGAACTGATCAGCTTAGTCAAGGATTACTGTGATTTAAGACACAATAAACGAGGCTGAGTCGAACTTTTTGTATTCAGAAACACTGATTGGGTTATTTTTTCTAGCCTTGGCCGAAACTCTCAGGGCAGGGTTGATCGATCGAAGCCTCCGATGGGGGGGTGTTCCAGCTCGTCTCCAGCCCCTGGCTGGTAGCCACGGCGAAGGCCACCAGCTCCAGAAAACCGTCTAGCTCCGGCGCCTGGCTCACCCAGGTAGGGTGATAGCGGAGCTGCGTCCAGTAGTGCTGGATATTGGCAACCCCCAGGGAGTAGGGGAAATAGCGGCGGTCAAACAGGCTTTCGTCGTTGGGGCTATCCCCCACCGTGAGGACTCCCTCCCGGGTCAGGGTGGGAAAGTAACGCCCCAGAACCTGCAGCAGGGCCCCAGCTTTGGTCTGACCCAGGGGAAACAGGTGGGCCTGCACCGTGCTGTAGGTAAACCCCCAGCCCCACTGCTGACAGATCTGCTGCAGGGCCGCCAGTTCCTCCCAGCCCAACCCACCCACAGGAAAGGTCCAGTCCGTCAGGCGGAAGGGGTTATCCTCCGAGGGCTGCAGTTGGGGCCACTGGGCCTGGAGTTGGCTGAAGGCCTGGCTGAGCTGGGCCCGGTGGTGATCCAGATCCAGCCCCGCAGTCAAAATTTCCGGAGGTTGGCCCGCCGCCAGGTAGACGCCACCGTTTTCTGCGATCGCCCCGGCCACGGGCAGGTAATGCACCAGGCTGCCCACCCACCCCGCTGATCGGCCGGTCACGATCACCACCGGCAGCCCCAGCCGCTGCAACTGCTCCAGGGCCTGCAGCAGGTCCGCCGTAAATTTACCGGCGCGGGTGAGGGTGCCATCCATATCGGTGGCAATCAGCTGCAGGGGTCGGGGCAGGTCAACGCCCTCCGCCAAGGGGGGCCAGGGTTTAGTCGCCATCCAATGCTTGGTTACTCCTGGAGAGCAGCTGCTGCCGTTGCTGCTGGTCCCACCGGCGATCGCAGGGAACCTCTAGCACCCGGGCACCGCGGCTGGGTAAAAAACTGAGGCAGGCTTGCAACTGATCCCAGCGGGTAATTCGCTCATAGCTTACCCCATAGGCGGCACAGAGACGGTTTAAATCCACCCGTTGGGGCATGGCAAAGAACTGTTCAAAGGGGGGATCAAACTGGGCAATGGGTAGGCCCTGGAAAATACCGCCCCCCTGGTTATTAATCACCACCACCGTCAGGTGCCCCCTCAACCCGGGCAAACTGAGCCAGCCATTGGTATCATGGAGCAGGGCCAGGTCGCCGGTGAGCAGCACGGTGGGACTCCCGCCGTGGGCCACCCCCAGGGCGGTGGACAGGGTGCCATCGATGCCGTTGGCGCCCCGGTTGCAGAGGGGACGCAGGCCCCGATCACTGGGGGGCCAAAACCACTCCGCCTCCCGAATCGTCAGGCTATTGGCGATCACCACCGGGGTCTGCGGCGGCAGGACCTGGGCCATTAGCCAGGGCACCTTACCAGAGAACAGATCGCTGAGGTCGGCCAGGGTCTGGTCTAGATGCTGGCGGGTGCGGTGCTCCTGCTCGAGCCACCGCTGCCGGTAGGCTGAGGAGTAGGGCGGGGGTGCCAGTGGGGCGACAGCCTGGACCAGCTGCTCCAGACTGGCCCCCAGGGCCGTGGTGAGGCCGTGGAGGGGGTCTAGATTCGCCACCCCGGGCCCCACCAGCCAACGGCGGGGCTGGGTGCGCTGTAACCACTGCCGCAGGGTCTTACTGGTGGGTAGGGGCCCCACCTGCAGAACCGATTCCGGCACTAAGTCAGGGGAGTTACCCACCCTGGTCAGGATGGCATCGTAGCTGGTCACCAGGTTAGGGTTGAGGCTAGCCCTCTGGCGCAGGGGGGAGAGGGCCTCCGCCAGCACCGGCCAGCCCAGGACCCGGGAGAGGGTGGCCAGGGCCTGACTGTAGGGCAGGGGGTGGGGGGGTTGGGCGGGGCCAGCGATAATCAGGCCCCGATCGCAGCCCTGCCAGTGGTGCAGCTGGGCCACCAGGTCCGTCAACAGGGGCCCGGGCGGATCGATGGGGCCGGGGATGGGGCCGAGGGCCCGCCAAAAGTCATCGTCTAGTTGCCCTGGCAGGGCCGCTGCCGAACCATCCGCCACCGGAGCCAGGGGATCCTCCAGGGGGCAATTCAGGTGCACCGGCCCCGGGGTAGGCCAGAGACTGCGGTGCCAGGCCTGCACCAGGGTTTGACGCAGGTAGGCCAGCAGGGTCAGGTCAGCCTGGGGGAGGGCCAGTTCGGCGTACCAGTTGGGAAAGTCGCCAAACAGTTTCTGCTGGTCAATGGTTTGACCCGAGGCACAGTGGCGCAGCTGGGGGGGGCGATCGGCGCTCAGCACCAGCAGGGGCACCTGACTTTCGCGAGCTTCAATCACGGCGGGGTAATAGTGGGCCGCCGCCGTACCGGAGGTACAGACCAGCAGACTGGGGCAACCGGTGCGCTTGGCCAGACCCAGGGCAAAAAAGGCGGCGGAGCGCTCGTCTAAAATCGGCAGGGCCTCCACCTGGGGATGGGTGGCCAGGGCCAGGGTGAGGGGAGCGCAGCGGGAACCGGGGGAAACCACCGCCGTTTTCAACCCCAACCGCACCAGGGTACCCACCAATACTGAGGCCCAAAGGGTATTTGTATTGCGAAAATCAAAACTCATAGGGGCTGGGGCCAGGACCACCGGCGACTCAAGACCGCGGCAGGGCTAATAATGGGTGCCAGTTTGGCGCTGGTGGACAGCGGTTTTGGCCTCAGGATCCAACACCCGCCCAGTTTCCACCGTGGCGTAGACCAGCCAGTGGTCACCACACTCCATCCGTTCCCCCACCCGACATTCCAGATAGGCAACGGCCTGAGTGAGGATGGGGGCGCCGTTACTGGCGGGGGTGGTGTCGATGCCGGCGAAGCGATCGTCCCCGGGGGCAAAGGGCTTGAGAAAATGCTTGAGAGCGGGGAGGTGCTTGCCCTCCGCCAGGATATTCAGGACAAACTCTCGCCCGGGATAGAGCAGGGCCTCGATCGCCCGGTCCTTAGCCACCGCCACCGTGAACCCGGGCGGTGTGAAGGAGGCCTGGGATATCCAGGAGGCCACCATGGCGCTGGCCACCTCCCCCTGACGGGCGGTGACAATCGATAGAGAGCCCACGATGCGGCCCACCGCCTGCTCCACCGAGGAGGCCGGGGTGCGGGGCTGTTTGGCCCGTTTGGCCTTTTTCAGGGACTGGGCAAAATCCGTGCCCACCTCCTCACAGTACTTAAGGGTGACATCCGTGGGCTTAAACTTCACCCGAATTGGCTCAAAGGCCAGGCTGTAGCCGCCATCCTTGAGTTTTTTCTCCAGCAGGTCAATCGCCTCGCCACTCCAGCCAAAGGAGCCAAACACCCCCGCTGGCTGGGTTTTAGCCGCATTGGCCAGAACTAACCCCAGGGCGGTTTGCATGGGGGTGGGCATGTGCCCCCCCAGGGTGGGGGAACCCAGCAAAAACCCGGCGGAGCGATCCAGGGCGGCGGTAATCTCGCTGGTTTCCGCCTGTTCAGCGTTGATCGACTCCACCGCTACCCCCGCCTTGGTTACCCCCCGGGCCAGGGCCTGGGCCAGGGTGGCGGTGTTGCCGTAGGCGGAGGCGTAGATCAGGGCCACGGATAACTCCTGAGCACTCTGCACCTGACTCCACTGGCGATAGCTGTGAAACAACTCCCGAGCACCGTACTGGGCCACCGGCCCGTGGCCCGGGGCCAGCACCTGAAAGGGAAAGGCGGCCATGCGATCAAGGGCAGCGGTGACCTGGCGGGTGCTGGAGGCGAACAGGCAATCAAAGTAGTACCGTCGGTCCTCGAGCAAGTCCTTCCAGCCCAGATCGTAGACGTTGTCGCCGCAATAATGGGCGCCAAAAAACTTATCGCAGTAGAGGATCTGGGTGTAGGGGTCAAAGGTGGCCAGACTGCCAGGATAGCGGGGATTGGGGGTGGGCCCAAACTGCAGGTGGTGGCCCTGTCCCAGATCCAGCTGATCATCGCCGCTGCGAATCACCCGCACCCGGGGGGAGACCTCGGGGAGCAGGTCCCGCAGGGCGAGAGCGGCGGGGTTAGAACACACCACCGTCACCTCCGGTAACCGCTGGAAGAGTAGCTTCAGGGTTTCCACCCGGTTGGGGTTGATGTGACCCAAAATGATGTAGTTGATTTGGTAGAAACTGATCTGCTGCTCCAGGCGTTCCAAAAACATCTGGTTAAAGGATTCTCCGGGGGGATCGATCAGAGCCACCCGATCAGCCTGGATCAGGTAACTATTGGCGGTGGTGCCATGCTCCAGACCGTATTCAATTTCGAACCGCAGGCGGTTCCAGCTCCGGCAGCGTAGCACCGTTGTGCCGGCAGCGATGGTATAAACCTGGACGTCGCGGAGAGGGGAGGTCATGGTTAGCAGATCACGCACCCATTAGGGCGGGGAGTCGGGGCATCAAGGCCAGTCGGGGTAGGGTAGGGATGGAGATTACCCTGCCCTATTCCTAGATTACTAGACTGATGAGGCCAGTTGGCGGCTTCCCCCATTGGGCTTATCAATACACCGATAGCAATTTCCCCCAGGGTGACCCGCTCCGGGGTGGTCAGGATTGGTCCAGGTTCCCCTGAACAGATTCGGGATAGCAACGGTAAACTATGTATAAACCCTCTCACCCCCTAGTCTTGCCATGACGGCCACCATCCCTGCCCTCTCTGCCCAGTACGACCCCACCCTGACGGAAAGCAAATGGCAGCAACGGTGGGAGGATGATCAGGTGTTTAAGGCCGACCCCAATCACCCCGGAGAGCCCTACTGTGTGGTGATTCCGCCCCCCAATGTCACCGGCAGCCTGCACATGGGCCATGCCTTTGAAAACGCCCTGATCGATACCCTGGTGCGCTATCAGCGCATGGCCGGCCGCAACACCCTGTGGCTGCCCGGTACGGATCACGCCAGCATTGCCGTTAGCACGATTTTAGATAAACAACTCCAGGCCGAGGGGGTGAATCGGGAGGAACTGGGCCGCGATCGCTACCTGGACCGGGCCTGGCAGTGGAAGGCGGAGTCCGGCGGCACCATTGTTAACCAGCTGCGCAAGCTGGGGGTGTCGGTGGACTGGTCCCGGGAGCGGTTCACCATGGACGAGGGCCTCTCCCACGCCGTCCTCACCGCCTTTACCCAGCTCTACGAAGAGGGGTTGATCTACCGGGGCAACTACATGGTCAACTGGTGCCCCGCCAGCCAGTCGGCGGTATCGGATCTGGAGGTGGAACAAAAGGAAATTGACGGCCACCTGTGGCATTTTCGCTATCCCTTCAGCGATGGCTCTGGTTACCTGGAGGTGGCCACCACCCGCCCCGAAACCATGCTGGGGGATACGGCGGTGGCGGTCAACCCGGCGGACGATCGCTACCGTCACCTGGTGGGCAAGACCCTTACCCTACCGATCCTCGGTCGGGAAATTCCGGTGATCGCCGATGACTACGTTGATGCGGCCTTTGGCACCGGCTGTGTCAAGGTCACCCCGGCCCACGACCCCAACGACCTGGCCATGGGGGAACGCCACCACCTACCCCTGATTACGGTGATGAACAAAGATGGCACCCTGAACGAGGCCGCTGGCCCCTTCGCCGGTCTCGACCGCTTCGCCGCCCGGCAAGCGGTGGTACAACGTCTTCAGGAGGAGGGCTACCTGGTGCGGGTGGAGGACTACCGCCATACGGTGCCCTACAGCGATCGGGGTAAGGTGCCGGTGGAGCCCCTGCTGTCCACCCAGTGGTTCGTTAAGATTCGGCCCTTGGCGGACAGGGCCCTGGATTACCTGGACAACCACCAGTCCCCCCGGTTTGTGCCGGAGCGCTGGACCAAGGTCTACCGGGACTGGCTGGTGAACCTGAAGGACTGGTGTATTTCCCGCCAGCTCTGGTGGGGCCACCAGATCCCCGCCTGGTACGCCGTCAGTGAGACCGCCGGAGAAATCACGGATCACACCCCCCTGGTGGTGGCGGCCACCCCAAAGCAGGCCCGGGCTCAGGCAGAACAGCGGTTTGGCCCCGACGTTGTGCTAGAGCGGGATCCGGACGTGCTAGACACCTGGTTTTCCTCCGGTCTCTGGCCCTTTTCCACCCTGGGCTGGCCCGACCCCAGCGCCCGTGATCTCCAGACCTACTACCCCACCACCACCCTGGTCACTGGCTTTGACATTATTTTCTTCTGGGTGGCCCGCATGACCATGATGGCGGGCCACTTCACCGATACCATGCCCTTTGAGACGGTCTACATCCACGGCCTGGTGCGGGACGAGAACAACAAGAAAATGTCCAAGTCCGCCAATAATGGCATTGACCCCCTGGTGTTGATTAACAAGTACGGCACCGATGCCCTGCGCTACACCCTGATTCGGGAGGTGACTGGGGCCGGTCAAGATATTCGCCTGGAGTACGATCGCAAAACCGACGAATCTACCTCGGTGGAAGCCTCCCGTAACTTCACCAACAAACTCTGGAATGCCTCCCGGTTTGTGATCATGAACCTGGGGGGGCAGTCTCCGGCGGAGCTGGGGGTGCCCGACCTGGATCACCTGGAGCTGGTCGATCGCTGGATTCTCTCCCGCTTTAACCGGGTGGTGGCGGCGGTGCGGGGCCACCTGGACCAGTATGGCATGGGGGAGGCGGCCAAGGATCTCTACGAGTTCATTTGGGGGGATTTCTGCGACTGGTACATTGAGCTGGTCAAGGCTCGCCTGCAAACCCCTGGGGTGTCTAAGCGCACCGCCCAACAGACCCTGGCCTTTGTGCTAGACAGCATTCTCAAGCTGCTGCACCCCTTCATGCCCCACATCACCGAGGAGGTCTGGCACACCCTCACCCAGGTAGGGAATGATCAGTTTCTGGCCCTGCAGCCCTACCCCACCCCCTTTGCCGGCCTGGTGGACGATCCCCTGGAGCAGCGGTTTACCCTGCTGTTTAACACCGTGCGTACGGTGCGCAACCTGCGGGCCGAGGCGGGGATTAAACCCGGTCAGCGCATCGAAACCATCCTGGAGAGTGACAACCCCCAGGAGCGACAAATTCTGCGGGCCACCGCTGACTACCTGAAGGACCTGGGCAAAATCGGTACCCTGGTAATTGCCGGGGGCGACCCACCCCCCACCCCTACGGCATCCCCAGGCTCCTTCTCGATCGGCCCCTTCCTGGCTCCCCTGGGGAACCTCTGGAAAAGCCTCTATCCCCTACTGGAGCGACCCCTGGACTACACCACCGATTTTCTAGCAGATAGCCATCGCCCCGCCCTCACCCTCCTCTGGCTGGTGGTGGGGCTAATCGGCCTGCGGCTGGCTAGCGGTGTGGCCCAGGCGGTGGATAGCACCCCCCTGTTTGGCGACCTGATGGAGCTGGTGGGGCTTTACTATAGCGTCACCCTGGTGCGGCGCCATCTGCTCAGCGACGGCGATCGACAACAACTCCAGCGAAGTCTAGGGGCCTGGTGGCATGAGGTGATCGGTCCTGAACCGCCGGCCCGCCGCTCCCCTGGCTCCGCCCCTGTGCCCCCGACCAGCCTACCCCTGACCCCTGACCTGGTTCACCAGGGCCATGGCAACGGCCATGGCGGCAACGGGCAAAACCATGGGGTGCCTGCAGAACCCCGGCAACTGTTCGCCGGGGTCACCGGTACGGTACAGGTGCTGATCCCCCTCACCGGCCTGGTGGATATCGAGGCCCTGCGGACCAAGCTCACCAAGGATCTGACCAAGGTGGAGGGAGAGGCCCTGGCCCTGGCGGGCCGGCTCAGTAACCCGGGCTTTGTGGATAAGGCCCCTGCCGCCGTGGTGGCAGGGGCCCGGGAGGCCCTGGCGGAGGCGGAGGCCCAGACGACCATGCTGCGCGATCGCCTGCAACGGCTCTAGATCCACCTGAGGGTTTGACCTCAGACAATTTATCATGCTAACCAAGAAACACCTGGGGAACGCTGGTCAAAGCTATACCTGGTGAACGAGGCACGCCTTTTGACACTGGACTGGCAGATACTACCGGTTACCATGACTGGCGATAGTGATGCTCTACGTAGCGTTTCAACTGTTGAGTCATACGCCGCATCCCCTGTTTTTCATCCTGGCGCACCAGGGGTAACACGAGTCGAGCCAGTAAACCCGATAGACATTCCTGGTGAATATATCGGGTGCGATTGGCCCCCACCTCCTCTAGATCAAACAGGTGCTCATTACGAAACCCTGGAGCCCTGGCGACCCAACGCAGGCAGTGATTGGGTTGGAGAACCAGAATGCGGGCTTGAAACTCGGTTCCCTGCTCCTCCTCCCGACGGCGTAGGGCGAGGCTAACGGTTTTGCCCTGACGAATGGGCAGGGCAGGATCACCGTCGTAAAGAAAGGTATTCCAACGGTGCCACTCTTCCTTCCGCACCAGAGCATCCCAAACGGCAAAGCGGGGAACGTCAATGGTGATTTCACTATGGAAGCTGGGCATAGAAATGGTAAATCAGGAACAATTGATTGATCCATCTTCCCCCAGAGTACTATAGTCCTCAGTTCTTCTCCTCCGCCTTTCCTCCCCGAAGCTAGCGTTCGCAAAGGTTTTACCATGGCCAATCTCACCCCCAACTCCAGTTATAGTTTCAGTCTGCGTCTGAAAATCCCCAATCGGGCCGGAATGTTAGCCCAGGTTACCCAGGCGATCGCCCAGGCTGGGGGCAACCTGGGGGACTTCGCCCTGATTAGTCGCAATCGCCAGGAGTTAATTCGGCTGGTGAATGTCGATGCCTCTAGTGCCGATCATATCCAGGCGATTGTCAACGCAGTGGCGGCCGTGCGGAATGTGGAGATTTTAGAAATTCGCGATCGCACCTTCCAGATCCATGCCGGCGGCAAGATTAGCGTGGAAAGCAAGCTGGCCCTCAATAACCAGGATGACCTGGCCATGGCCTATACCCCCGGGGTGGGGCGAATTTGCCTGGAAATTGCTGAGCACCCCGACCGGGTGTTTGACCTCACCATTAAGGGCAACACCGTGGCCATTGTCACCGATGGCAGCGCTGTGCTGGGACTGGGCAATCTGGGCCCTACCGCCGCCCTACCGGTGATGGAGGGTAAAGCCCTGCTGTTTAAGAAATTCGCTGACCTGGATGCCTTTCCCATCTGTCTAGACACCCAGGATAGTGACGCCATTGTTACCGCCGTTAAGCAACTGGCGCCGGTGTTTGGCGCCGTCAATTTGGAGGATATCAGTGCTCCCCGCTGCTTCGAGATTGAAGCCAGACTACGGCAGGAGCTAGATATTCCAGTATTTCACGATGACCAGCACGGTACGGCGATCGTCACCCTGGCGGCCCTGGTGAATGCCCTTAAACTGGTGAACAAGAGTTTACCCCAGGTAAAAATCGTCATCAATGGGGCGGGAGCCGCCGGCATCGCCATTGCCCAGCTACTTCAAAAAGCTGGAACCAACACTATTATTCTGTGCGACTCTAAGGGTATATTGTCCACCAGCCGGACTGATTTAAACCCTCAGAAACAAGCCCTGGCGGTGGAACAGTCTGGTTCCCTGGCGGAGGCCATGGTGGAGGCCGATGTGTTTCTGGGGGTAAGTGCTCCGGGCGTTGTCTCTGTAGACATGGTACAGTCCATGGCCTTAGACCCGATTGTATTTGCCATGGCCAACCCCATTCCCGAAATTCAACCGGAACTGGTGAAGGAGCAGGTGGCGGTGATGGCTACCGGTCGCAGTGATTATCCCAACCAGATTAATAATGTTCTAGCCTTCCCAGGGGTACTGCGGGGGGCCCTCGACTGCCGTGCCCAGGAGATCACCTCCGCCATGTATATGCAGGCGGCCTTTGCCATTGCCGCCCTGGTGAGCCCCCAAGAGCTAAACCACGAGCATATCGTGCCTTCCGTATTTGATGTCCGGGTAGCCCCAGCGGTGGCCTCCGCCGTTAAACATGCCGCCCGGGTAGATGGAGTGGCCCGTAAGTAAGGTGTACACCGTTGTCTAGACAGTTAGGAACACGGATCTTTTAAGCCGTAATTTTTATAGGTCAGGCATCTTGCCTGGCCGTTGTCAGCCGGAACAGCTATCCCACGTTATTTAGTTCGCGTAGTTCGGGATCCTTAGCAATCCGACGTACAACTCCTGCCCTATTGGCCCTGTTCTCACTGGTCGTGCTCCTCACCCAGCGCCTGCAATTTACCTTCTCCTTGTCTCATACTGCCTGGTACAGAAAGCAACACCCTACCTTCGCTGATGCCTTGACCTTTGTCCGCCGCTATCTATGGGCCTCTCGGCTTTTTCAGACATCCCCAGATGACTTTGAGTACGTTAAAGTCCCTCGCCCTATCCGAGATCCCGGCCCCCCTACAGACAAAGCCAGCTAGAGCCACCTGCCATCATCGGTTTTCGATCTGCTGAGGATAATGGAATGACGTTATCAGGTCACCCGTCAACCCCAGCTACCCCCGCCACCGCCTTGCCAATGGCTAGGGCGATAGGGTTCTCAGGACTGGCCCAGGCTAGCTTGTGGCACCGGGAAGAGGTTACTATACCCTAGCCTCCAGTCCTCAACCCCAGTCCTTTGACCGATGTATGCCAATGACTTACCCGATCAGCGCACCAGCAGACTAAGGTCAATTTCCATCCTCCATTGGCTACGGGCAAAAAACCGATTGACCCTGCCCTACTATCTCCACATCCACCAGGGGACCGTCGAGATTGGCTGGCAGGCCCAGCAGCACCTGGTCTGTCTCAACGGTGAAGGCGACGGTCAGCAGGACTGGGTGAGCAGGGTTAAGGATCTGAGTCAGCTGGCGGTGGCCCAGGGGAATAAACTATTCGGCTATATCGGCTTTGATGCCTGGGATCGGGCCCAGGGCCTGGCCCCTGACAAAAGTGCTAGCTTTCCCCTGGTGCAATTTTTCATCCCGACCCACCGGCTCTCGATCACCGCCGACAGGGTTGAATACTTTGGCGAGGATGCCACCCTCCTACCCCTGGTGCGGCAGGCGCCTCCCTGCTTGCCGGAGTTTGATTTCCGGCCCAGGTCGCCGGATGGGGAGTTTTCCCAGGCAGCCTTTATTGAGGCGGTGTCCACCGCTAAAACCTATTTATCCGAGGACATTACCAAGGTGGTGCTATCCCGCTACCTGGGGTTTGACTACGATGGCGACCTGCTGACCCTATTTTCCGAATATTGTGCCAGGCAAAAGTACACCGATGCCATTTTGATGGACTTTGGGCAGGTGGGAGCGGTGATTGCCTCGCCGGAGCTGTTTATCAATATCGATCAGGGCAAGATTACCGCCAACCCCCTGGCAGGCACCCGCATCGTGGGTAAAGACGCCCTGGAAAATAGCCGCATTGCCAAACAATTACTCAGCGATCGCAAGGAGCTGGCGGAGCACACCCTGGCCCTGCTGCAGATGCTGCGGGAGTTGGGCCCCTACTGCGAACCCGACAGCCTGGTGGTGAACCGCCTGCTGGAGGTGGTGCAACATAACCAAATTATGCACCTCAGTTCCACCATCAGGGGCCAGTTGCGCACCGATCAAGACTGCCTGGATGCGGCCCTGGCCCTGTTTCCCAGCACCATGGTCAGTGGGGTGCCCAAGTCCCAGGCGATCGCCCTGTTGCGGCAGGTGGAGCCCTTTCCCCGGGGGCTGTTTGCCGGCACCGTGGGCTGGATCGCCGGCCGCAATTGCCGCTTCATTCTCACCATTCGGGGCATGTATCGCTACGGTCCCCGCCTGTTTGTGCAGGCCGGAGCCGGGGTGATGGCGGAATCGGACCCGGTCCGGGAAAATGCAGAGGTGGAGATGAAGATGGCAGCTATGCTGGCTACCCTGGGCGGCGATCGGCAGGGGTAGCTAGGGTTGAAGGTCCAGGCCATTGTAGAGGTTCATCGCCTTTTCCACCCCAGCACTGATACAGGTCTCCACCGCCTCCAGGGCCCTATCCACCACCCCATCCATAATCTGCCGTTCGGCCCTAGAGAAATTTCCCAGCACATGGGAAATTACCGCCCCGTCCCGGTCTGTGGGTTGGCGACCAGCACCAATGCCAATCCGTAGGCGACTAAACTGCTGGGTTTTCAGGTGGTCAATGATGGACTTGATGCCGTTATGGCCCCCCGCGGAGCCCGACAGCCGTAACCGCAGGCGACCCACCGGTAAATCCATATCATCGTAGATCACCAGTAGGGAGGCGGGGGATAGCTTGAACCAGTCCAGGGTGGCCCGCAGGGATTGGCCGGATCGGTTCATGTAGGTCTGGGGCTTAATTAGATGGAGGCGTTGGCTTGCACCTCCACTGCCAACCCCGTACTCCGCTTGAAAGCGGCGATCGAGCTTGAGGGGGATTAGCCAACGCTGGGCCAGGCGATCCACCACCTCAAAGCCAATGTTGTGGCGGGTCCCCTCATACTTAGGCCCAGGGTTGCCCAGCCCCACCACTAGACTAATGGGGGTGGGCGGTAGGGGAGGGGTTGACGAATTCATGGTGGGGGCAGGCTAGGGGGAACTGGGGGACTCAACCCCAGGGTCCAGGGTCTGGGCTGCCACCAAATCGGCGGAGTCGTCGAGGGTTGCCGCCTCCCCATCGGTTTTAGTGTCCTGGGGAGAGAGGGCTTTGGGGGGCTCGGTCTCCAGGGAGGCCTGCATGGGGCTGGTCAGGGTTTTCTCCAGTTGTTGGGCTTCCTTCTTGAACTCCTCCTCAAACTCCTTAGAGGCCTGCTGGAAGCCCTTTAATGCCTTACCTAAACTGCGGCCAATTTCCGGTAGCTTCTTGGGCCCAAACACCAACAGGGCCAGCACTAAGATCAGGGCCATCTCTGGCAAACCCACACCAAAAACGTTCATCGCCAACTCCTGTAATCGTTGCTTGCTGACCAGTGTAGATCGTCAGGGACGGGTTTGACGGTTTCGGGGCGTTTGTAGCCCAGGAAGGATCAATAGATCCAAAACCCTAGGTTGAGTCCTGACTTTTCCGACCCTTAGCTACCCCTCTCCCCAGATGGGGAGAAGGGCTGGGGGATGGGGGCCACCAGTTATAAACCCTAGCCGCCAGTGGAGGCCTTAATCAAGGTCCCCACTGGCGGCTATATGCCCCTAGAGGGTTGAGTTTTAACTGCCGATACTGCGCCAGTCAACGTCAAAACTGTCCAGGATGATGGAGGAGTTGTAAAGCTGCAGTAGAATCAGCAGGAAAACAAAAAACAAGCCAATGAAAACCGCCATCAGGGGGGTAGTGCCCCAGCCGGGAACTACCTTGCCGTATTCGGAGTTGAGGGGCTTAAGAATGTCTCCTAACCAAGTCCGTTGCGCCATGGATCCTTACCAGAATTAAAACTTTAATAGTTCGTAATATTATAGGATGGAGAGGTTTCCCATTTTCTTCGACTTTATGGAACCTGCAACAGTTCTTATTATTTCCGTCGGAGCGGTCCTGGTGACCGTCACTGGCTTTGCCCTCTATCTCTCCTTTGGCCCCCCCTCTAAGCAGCTCGCCGATCCCTTTGATGACCATGAGGATTAGGTTGGCACTGTTACCAACTCTATTTTGGTGGCCGTCATTTTTCCCCTGGCTAGCTGCCATCGGTTTGCTCCAGTTCCTCCTCCAACCCTGGCTATCTTGTCAAGGCTTCTGCGGGCTGCTAGGATAGAAAGCTGGCCTGCTCTGTTTGTGATTAAAACGACAGGGTTTGACCATAATCTTTCTTTCTCCCTGGCAATGGTACTGTTAACCCCATGATTAAGCTGCGATTAAAGCGTTTTGGTAAGAAGCGAGAGGCTAGCTATCGGATTATTGCTATTAGTAGTGATGCCCGTCGCGATGGTCGTCCCCTGGAGGAGCTGGGTTTTTACAATCCCCGCACCGATGAGACCCGGTTGGAGATCCCCGCTATTGTTCGCCGTTTGCAGCAGGGGGCGCAGCCCACAAAAACTGTGCGCCATATCCTGGAGAAGGCTAACGTGTTTGAGCAGGTCAAGGCCCAATCCTCCGTATCTTAATCGATTGTGGCCCGGCGTAATAAATTTCGGCGCAAATGGGCCGGCTTCTTCCTGACTAATGATTCCCTCTTGAAGGACCCCCAAGTACCAGGATCTCCGATTCGCAGTCCCCGATCTGGCCCCGTGGGCCGCGGTTGTAACCATGAGCACCCCTGACTTCTCAGGATTGGTTAAGTTTTTAGTGGAGCCCTTTTTAGACTCCCCCGAAGCTCTGCGGGTTGACTGCGAAACCCACCCATCCCTAGCCAAGGTCTGGATTCGCATTGCCTTTAGTGGGGAGGAGCGGGGTAAAGTGTTTGGCCGGGGTGGGCGCAATATTCAGGCCATTCGCAATGTGGTGCGGGCCACTGCCATGCTCTGGGGCTGGTCCGCCCACTTCGATGTTTATGGGACCTCGGGGGCAGAGGCTGCCGGCGATGGGCGGCCCCATCGATCTCCGCCTAAGCCTGTCAAACCTCAACTTCGGCCCAAGCCCTAGTCTTTGCATGTCTTCCCCCACGCGAATTGAGATGCCCAGTGTGGAAAGCGCCATGGCGCTATTGGGCTACGGTAATGAGAACCTGAGGTTTTTGGCTCAGCAGACCGGAGCCCAACTGGTGTTACGGGGTCAGGAGTTAGTAATCTCTGGTAGTGAGGCGGGGGCGATACTGGCTCAGCAAATTGTAGAGGCTTTGCACCCCCTCTGGAGTCAGGGACAGCCCCTCACCAGTGCGGATATCATGACCGCTCGCCAGGCCCTCCATAGCGATCGCCTGGCGGAACTCCAGGACCTCCACCAGGACGTGGTGGCCCGCACCCGCCGGGGTCAGGTGGTGCGGGCTAAGACCTTTCGGCAAAAACAGTACCTGCAGGCCCTGCGCAGCCACGACCTGATTTTTTGTGCGGGGCCAGCCGGCACCGGCAAGACCTTCCTGGCTACCCTGGTGGGCATGCAGGCCCTGCTTAACAATGAGTATGAACGTTTGATTTTAACCCGACCGGCGGTGGAGGCAGGGGAGCGCCTGGGGTTTTTGCCGGGAGACCTGCAGCAAAAGGTCAACCCCTACCTGCGCCCCCTCTACGATGCCCTCCACGAGCTGGTGGATCCGGAAAAGACCGCTAACTTGATGGAGCGGGGCATCATTGAGGTGGCTCCCCTGGCCTACATGCGGGGGCGCACCCTGAGTAATGCCTTTGTGATTCTCGACGAAGCCCAGAACACCACCCCCGCCCAGATGAAAATGGTGTTGACCCGCTTGGGCTTCCACTCCCGCATGGTGGTGACCGGCGACACCACCCAAACCGATCTGCCCAGCTACCAGAGTTCTGGGCTGGCGATGGCCCAGAAAATTCTCCAGTCCGTGGAGGGGATTGCTTTCTGTCGCCTGGGGCAAGCCGATGTGGTTCGCCACCCCCTGGTTCAACGCATTGTGGCGGCCTACGAAACCTATGAAAGCCACTCTAAACCCCAGTCCTAAGCCTGGCTACGGGGCCCACCCGAGCAGGGAAGCCTAGCCTATGCCTCCCTGGTCGCTGCAGCAGCTTAATCTGATTTTGGTGGAACCGGCCGGTCCTTTAAATGTGGGATCGGTGGCCCGGGTGATGAAAAATATGGGGCTAACCCAGCTGGTTTTGGTGAACCCCCGCTGTCATCTGCAGGACCCTCTGGCCCGGCAAATGGCGGTGCATGGGGTGGATATCCTGGACCAGGCCAGGGTGGTGGGCAGCTTAGGGGAGGCCTTGACCGGCTGTCAGCGGGTGGTGGCCACCACCGGTCGCCAGCAGCCCCAGGCCCAGCGGTTAGAGTGGCCGGAGGCGGTCTTGCCCTGGCTACTACCCACCGATCCCCAGGAGTCACTCCGCTCAGCCCTGATCTTTGGTCCGGAGGACCGGGGTCTGAGTAACCAGGAATTGATCCAGGCCCAGCGTTGGATCAGAATTCCCACCAGTGACACCTATCCCTCCCTGAACCTGGCCCAGGCGGTGGCGGTGTGTAGCTATCTGCTCCATCGGCTGGCGGTGACAGCACCCAGCCCGGTGTCCAGGCCCGTCGATCCACCGGCGGATTGGCAACAACGGCAGGGATTCTATCAAGATTTAGAAGCCATTTTGCTGAAAATCGGTTATCTTTACCCCCATACCGCCGCCCCACGCATGGCTAAATTACGGCAACTGCTGGATCGTAGTGATCCCAATTCCCAGGAGTTGGCTATGCTTAGGGGCGTTCTGCGGCAGATTAACTGGGCCCTGGCTAGGGGGCAGGATCGTCCCTAATCCCTGGTTGGGTCTGTCGCAGAGAACAGAGCTCGGGTTAGTAGTGGAGTGGTAAGGCATCCTATGGCACAGTTTGGCGATCGCAAACCGGCCTCTTTTCGAGGCTGGAGCAACCCCCTGGGGCGTCCCCAGGCTAAGGCCCCTGATTCCCCTAGTCCTCTCCCCCAAGCTGGGGTCTACCGATCCGATACCCAGGAGGGTAACCCCTTTGTCCAGACCCCTGAGGCCGCCGCCTCGCCCCCCCCTGGTAATCAAGGCGAGGGTGCCGCCGCCCCTCCCACCGAAGCCGATGGGGCCAACCTGGCCCTGCTGTCCCGTCGTCGTAACCAATGGCGCCAGTATAAGCATATGACCTTTGACATGGGCTCCAACCTTAACTCTGCCCAACCTACCGCTGCGCCCCCGAGCCCTCCCCCCGACGAGGTCAGGCCCAGGCTCACCATGCCCCGACTGCCTGCCCGTCCCCCAGGGGGCAGGTCCGCCCCCTCCTCTGGACCGGCGGATCTAGCCCCAACCTTGGGTAAGGGGGCTGAAAAGGTTTCTCCACCCGGGGGGTTTTACCGCAGTTCTTCCCCCCGTTTTCAGGGCAACCAGGCTGTCTACCTGGATGGGGCTTTCCCTGAACCCCTCCGGTCCCAGCCTTCCGGCCCCAGCTATGGTAAGGTCACTCCCCTGAACCCCTCCAGATCCGCCGCCCCCCGCACCCAGGTGACGACTAGGGGCGGCTATGCCCGATCGACCGATCCGTTGCCGCTGCGATCGCCCGATCCCCAGGAAACTGACCAACCAGGACCCTCCTCTGCCCTAGCCGGGCCCAACCAGACTCGGCTGCGGCGATCGCGGGCCAGTGCCCCTAACCTACCCAGGGCTCCCCGCTCCGTGCTCTACCTGATGCGCCTGCTAATCCTCGGCGTTGGCGTAGCCGCCATCGCCGGCACCCTACTGGCCGCCCTTAGCATCGGCAAGCAAGCCAGTCGCACTTCCAAGCCCCTGCCCGCCGCCCTCTCCCCCGCCGATCGGGGTCGGGGCCTGGCGGCGGGGCGTCTGCCCCAGCAGGTGGAGGATCTGCAGCTCAGCAGTGAGCTCACCCGCTTCAAGGCCCAGGTGGAGCAATTAATTACCCTGACCCCCGGCCTGACCCCCTCGATTTTTGCCCTTGATCTGGACTCCGGCCACTACCTTGACCTCCAGGGTAGCCAGGCCCTGCCGGCGGCCAGCACCATCAAGGTGCCGATCCTGGTGGCTTTTTTACAACAGGTGGATGGCGGCACCCTGGCCCTTAACCAAACCCTGGCCCTGCAGGAAACCCAGATCGCTAGCGGCTCTGGAACCCTGGCCAACGAAGCGGTTGGTAGTGAGTACAGTGCCCTGGAGGTGGCCAGTCGCATGATCATCACCAGTGATAACACCGCCACCAATATGATCATCGACACCCTGGGGGGGATGGAGGTGCTCAATCAGAAATTTGCCGAGTGGGGGCTAACCGCAACGGTTCTGCGTAACCCCCTGCCGGACCTGGAGGGTACCAATACCACCAGCACCCGGGACTTAGCCATGCTGATGGCCCTGGTTAATCAGGGTGGCTTGCTGTCTCCCCGGTCCCGCGATCGCCTGGTCAGCATCATGCAACGCACCGCCAATCGCAGTCTGATTCCCACCGGTATTGGCGATCAAGACGGTACCCTGGTGGCTAACAAAACCGGCGATATCGCCACGGTGTTGGGGGATGTGGCCCTGGTGGACACCGCCTATGGCCATCGCTATGCCCTGGCTCTGCTGGTGCAGCGCCCCGACAATGATGGGCGAGCCAGTGAGTTAATCCGTCGTTTAACCGAAATTACCCATAGCGAGATTAATCAACCCCTGTCCCCAGTGGGCCGGCCCCCTGACCCCGTAGCGCCACCCCTGCCCGCCCTCGATGGCAAAAGCCCCGTCGAGGGGGCTGCCCCTCCTGCGGTGGAGTCCCAGCCTGCCCTCCCGGCTAACTCCCCGGGCCAGTCCGGCAATGCGGTGCCCCCGGGTTAGGGGCCTGGGTCTTTTTCCCTTACCCTTCCAATGCCCCTGGGTCCAGGTCAGCAGTTAGGCCGTAGTCCTCCGGGCCACTGGCAATGTTTTGCTGAGGTATGCCGATGGTAATCTGGGCTTGCTCCAGGGCCAACCGCAATCGGCGGCGAAACTCTCGCCCTACGGCGTACTGTTTGAGGGGCTGGGTACGCATCCAAAGCACCAGGGTGAGGCCCAAAACCAGCACCGCCGTTAGCAAGTACCTGGCCAGGAGAGTTGGGGATAGCCAAACTGCCATGGTGTTTGTCCTGATAAGATACAGGGGCGCTGTCCTATGGCCCGTTTTGAGGATAACCAACCCCAAGCCGGTCTGGGGACCCCTGAGCCGCAGATTTGATCATCCCGACGGGATTGGTTGATCCGCTGACTGCGATTTCATTCCTAGTTTGAACTCCCTGCCATCCCTATGCTTATCCTTGAGAACCTCTGCAAATCCTATGGCTCAAAGCCTGTTCTACAGCATTTGAGTTTGACGCTAGAGCCGGGGGAGATCTACGGTTTGCTGGGGCCGAACGGGGCAGGAAAAACCACCACTATCAATATTATCTGTGGCTTACTGCGGGCTGACTCGGGGCGGGTCCTGATCCAGGGGCAGCCTGCCAGTGCCCAGACTAAATCGTGGATTGGGGTGGTCCCCCAGTCTAACCTGCTCTACGGTAGCCTCACCTGCCAGCAGAACCTGCGCTTTTTTGGTCAGCTCTATGGTCTATCTGGCCAGTACTGCCAGCAGCGGGTGGCGGTTTGCCTGGAGGCGGTGGACCTGCTAGACCAGCGCCACACCCCCGTAGAGCAGCTCAGTGGGGGCATGCAACGACGCTTGAGTCTGGCAGCGGCGATGCTACACCGCCCCAAACTGGTGATTTTAGATGAACCGACCACCGGCCTTGACATTGAGGCTCGCCATGAGGTTTGGCGGTTGATTCGTCAGTTTAAGGCCATGGGGGTGACGGTGTTGCTCACCAGCCATTTGTTTGATGAGGTGGAGCGGTTATGTCAGCGCATTGCCATCATTACCCAGGGCCAACTGCGGGCGGAGGGGACGCTGGATCAGCTGCGATCGCGCATCCCCGCCTACGAGATCGTCACCGTAGAAACCGATAGCCCCGATCTGGCCATTGCCCGGGCCGAGCAATGGGGCTACCCCCACCGCTACTACGGCGGTGATTTGGCCTTCTGGGTGCCCGATCAACTGGATCTCAAGGACCTGATCGATCGCTTTGACGGGGTCCCCCTAGACTCCATTGCCCGGCACCCGGTGAAACTCGAGCATATCTACCTGGAGGTCACCCGCCAGCATCAGAATCACCTCCCGGGGGTGATCCCGGCCCTGGCCACCTAGCCAGGGCCCTGGGGCTAACCAATATCATCGATACCGGTTAGCCCTAGCCCCCAGGGATGGTTACCAGGGTTTCCACTGGGTCCAATCTTCGTTGAAGATGGAGGTGTTGGGAAACTGCACCGGATTGCCACTGGCCTGGATTTGCTGCCGCAGGGCCTCTAGTAGAGGTTCCTGCTGGGGTAGGTTATCCACCAGTTCGTAGGGGAGCACCCCCTGGCGCAGGGAAAAATCGATGGTGTGGGCGGCGGCGGCCCCCACCGACCACTCAAAGGAATGGACCCGGTAGGCGGCGGCGGCACTGTAGCTGGTGGCGATGCTCTTGCTGCTGACCAGCAGGTTATCGATTTTTTGGGGGATCATCGCCCGCAAAGGAATTTGGGCGGGGTAGGCCTGACCGTGGGCTTGGCGCACCCCGGGCCGCTCAATGTTGCCCGGTTTTTCCGCCGGGTACTCCGCCATGCAGGGGTGGAAGTCAATGGCGTACTGGGCGATGCCGACGGAGTCGGGGTAAATCCGGGAACGGCCACGAATTGGGAAGTCATTGGGGTTGCCATCCTCGGCAAAGGTGTCGACGGTGGCCAGGCCCGCTAAAAAGCGACGCATCGATCGGTAGGTGTCGCTGTCCAGGGTTTGCTGGTAGTAGTCGGAGGCAAAATCATTCCAGGAAAAGTCCACCTCACTGATGGTGAAGCCCTCCTCGTAGCCAAAGGAGGGGCGGCCAATGATGCGGCGCCCTTCCCGAATGTAGGGATACTTAGATAGGCCGTGGACCGTTCCCATGGGGGACTCCAGCCCCTGCAGCAGGACATTGTAGGGGTCGGGCTGTTTCCAACTGTCATCGATCTGGGAGTCGGTGGTGCCGGTGGTCAACCAGTAGAAAAAGCCCAGGGCATTTTCCTCCCCCTTGCGCAGGGCATCGGTGCGCAGCCCCCCCATCCAGCCACTGGGTTCTAGCTGGCCGGAGGCTTGTAACTGGTCCTGGGTGAGGATCAGGTTGTCCTGCTGGGTGCCGGGGCGATAGTCGTTGCCCCAGGTCCAGTTCTGCATGGAAATATCCCCGACCTGGGGCCGAGACACCCCAGAGATGCGGGCCTCGGCCTCTGGATCGGCGCCCCAGAGGCGGCGGTAGGTAAAGGTAAAGTCAAAGTAATCCTGGGGGGTTTTCAGGTTATCCCGGGTTTTCTCCCAACTGTAGTAGGGGGCGTAGGTGGAGTAAAACTCTGGAACCTCAAAGCTCTGGGGTGCGTCGGTACGCTCCATGGCGAAGGTATAGGTAAACCCCTGGGTGCAGTAGGGGTCCCGCTGGGATACGGGGGAGGAGGGGTTGAGGGGCGATCGCGGATCCAACCCCAGTTGGTAGGGCACCCCAGCCAGGGCGACAACCTCTCCGGTTTCCGTCGCCTCCACCACAAACCAGTCCACCCGTTGGTTTACCCCCGACTGGGCGATGTGGGGGTTGAGGCCCGCCGGCACGAATTCAATAATGGTTTTGGCCAGCCGATCGGAATCCTGGTAGGTGTAGACATCTTCAATCAGGGTGGAAAGGGGCTCGCTGTTGAGGGGGGCGGTGCCCGGGGCCGGACTATGCTGGATGGCCATCACCTGGTCGATATGGTTGCCCCCCTGATTTAGCTCCACCTGCTTCACCACCGTATTGGGGAACCACTTCAGGGTTCCACCCCCCCGCTTTTCCGCCTCCTCCAGCATCTCCATGAGGATGGTGTGGGCATCGTAGGGCATAAAACAGGAGGCGCTGACCCAGCAGTCACCGGGGTTTAGTCGGCCATACTTGGCTTCCACCCGATCGCGCAGTTCCTTATAGCCCCGGGAGTAGAACAACTGATTGCGTTGCTCCCGGGACTCATCCAGGGCGGTGGTACCCTGGGAGGAGATTTGCCCCCCCACCCAGTCGGTCAGTTCCGTCATACAAACCTGATGGCCCAGCAGCAGGGCTTCGTAGGCGGCCGCCGTACCCGCCAGGCCACCCCCCACGATCAGCACCTCGCAGGGCACCACCTGGTCAGGGGTGGGGCTGACTGCCGTGACCACAGGGCTGACCGAGGTTTGGGCCTGGACCTGACCCAGGGGGAGGGGAAGGGAACCTATTAGTAAACTCGAGGCCAGCAGGGGACTGGCGAAGGCACGACAGAGAACATTCATAGGTGACAGGGGGTAACCATAATTGACTTCAGGGTACCTACTATAGCGGATAACCGCTGGCCGCCCAAGTTACCCCTGGGTTGCGCCCCCCGCCGAACCCTAGGCGAGATTGGCAGGAAATTGACTACTGCAAATATCTTTGATCGGGGCTTAGACCAGGTCCGTCGATCCCCCAGTTAGGAAATCTAGTTGTCAGAGTGATCCCCACAGAGGTTTTTATTAGAGAATAACGGTTTTGCCTGAAACGGTTATTCTGCTCTGGAGAGAATTTAGTCTATAGGGCATCTAAGGTGTTCAAAAGTAGTACAGAGGTTTTGTAGTGGGTATAGCTGACCGCTATAGGCCAGCCTTGAAGCTAGGTTACAATTAACGATAATTAGCATTTTACCTTCCCACCCTCCATGAGTGAACCCGATTCCCAGGCCCCGGCGGCGGCTCCCAGTTTTGTCAAGCTGGCCATGCGTAACATGGTTCGCAAAGGCAGCAAATCTCTCTTTCACTTTTCCCTCACCAGCGTCGGCCTACTGGGGCTGATGGTGGGCCTGGCCTACCTCACCCGCTAGCCCGGTCTGCCTCGAATTAATGGTGATGCCCCCTTCCCCCACCCTGGACCTGAGCTTTGATGACCACCACCCTGAGGCAGCAATTGTAACGCCTCAGGTTTGGCAGGATTGGTTTCAGCACTGGGCCAGCCAGGTGGAGCTGACCGGTTCTCCCCTGCAGGCCTACGAGGTCTGCCTACGGCTGACCACCGACGCTGGGATCGCCGAGCTCAACCAATCCTTCCGCCACCTTGATCAGCCCACTGACGTGCTCGCCTTCGCGGCCCTCGAGCAGGACTTTCCCCTCACCCCTGACCTGTTGAACACCGAGCCTCTGTATTTGGGAGATATTGTCATCTCCCTGGATACCGCCCAGACTCAAGCCGCCCAGGCGGGGCACTCCCTGGTGCGGGAGTTAGCCTGGCTAGCGGCCCATGGCTTTCTCCACTTACTGGGGTGGGACCACCCCGATCAGTCCAGCCTGGCGGCCATGATGCAAAAACAGTATGAACTCTTAACGGCCCTTGATCTGTAACCAGCCCAGTTAGGGTAAATTGGCTTTGACCTACTGGCCCCCAGTCAACAGGGTGACTATGGTAAGGGTTAAGCATCTGGCGGTTTCACACGGCTTGGTGAGCTTTCCGCAGCCACCGTGGGTGACTCCATACATCGGCTGTTAAAGCCGTTATTGATGGGCTGCCAACCAACAATGCTATCCTGAGGCCATTAGTCAACTAAGACTTAATATTTTGATTTATATTCTATTCATGGCTATCTACAGTGAAAACTCTGACTCCTTGACTACGTTGCCGAATCCCGATCTTCCATCGATTCGGCGATCGCTCTCCTGGCGTGTAGCCGGCAATCTTCTGGTTAGCTTCAAGTACGCCTGGCAAGGCGTCTCCTACGCCTTTCGCAGCCAGCGTAACTTTCGCATCCATGCTGTGGTGGGCATCCTGGCCATATCCCTGGCCCTTGGCCTGCGCCTCAGCCCCATGGAGGTCTCCATTATTAGCCTGACCTGCGGCGCGGTGATGACCATGGAATTGGTTAATACGGCCCTGGAGTCCGTGGTGGACCTGACGGTGCAGCAGACTTACCACGAATTGGCCAAGATCGCTAAGGACTGTGCGGCGGCGGCGGTGTTACTATCGGCCCTGGTCTCCCTGTTTGTGGCCGCCTGTCTATTACTTCCGCCGATCTGGCGACTGCTCCAGCTCCTATGATTTTGGTCATCGATAACTACGATAGTTTTACCTATAACCTGGTGCAGTACCTGGGGGAGTTGGGGCAGGAATTGCCCCTGGCGGCTGACATCCGGGTTTTCCGTAATGATCAGATCACCGTACCCGAGATTATGGCCCTCCAGCCTGATGCCCTGGTGATCTCCCCAGGGCCTGGGGCTCCCGACGATGCCGGGGTTTCCCTGGAGGCGATCGCCGCCCTCAGCCCCACCCTACCGATCCTGGGGGTTTGTCTGGGCCACCAGAGCATTGGCCAGGTGTTTGGCGGCCAGGTTGTCCGCGCCGCAGAACTGATGCACGGCAAATCTTCCCCCATTTACCATACGGGGAAGGGGGTGTTTGCTGGCCTGGAGAATCCCTTCCCTGCTACCCGCTACCACAGCTTGGTGATCGATCGGGCCACCTGTCCTGAGGTGCTGGAGATTACCGCCTGGGTGGAGGACGGCACGATTATGGGGGTGCAGCATCGGCAGTATCCCCACCTGCAGGGGGTGCAGTTCCACCCCGAGAGCATCCTCACCACCGACGGCAAGTCCCTGCTACGCAATTTCCTCCAGTCTATTCCAGCAGGGTGAAGCCCATGGCGGTGTTTGGCTCGAACCTAAAGTCCCTGTTAGATCTTACCGATGATCAATTTTACGATTTGTGTCGGGCCCATCCTGAGGTTAAGTTTGAGCGTAGCCCGGCGGGGCACCTGATCATTATGGCTCCAACCGGCGGCAGCACAGGCTATCGAAACAGCGAGGTGAATGCCGACTTGGTCATCTGGAACCGTCAAACCCAACTCGGCAAAGTGTTTGATTCCTCCACCTGCTTTCGGCTGCCCCAGGGGGGAGACCGCTCACCTGACCTGGCCTGGGTACGCCAGGATCGCTGGGATGCCCTGACCCCTGAACAACAGGACAAGTTTCCCCCCCTGGCCCCAGACTTTGTGCTGGAGTTGATGTCTCCCTCCGATACCCTGGCGGAGGCTCAAGCCAAGATGGAGGAGTATCAACAAAGTGGTGTGCGTTTAGGTTGGCTGATTGATCCGAAACACCGTCAGGTTTGGATCTATCGGTTGGGTCAAGCCCCTCAACTCCTGGATAATCCAGATCGAATCGGGGGGGAAGGGGTTTTACTAGGGTTTCACCTTGATCCCTCCCTACTTTGGTAGCCAGGGGTCTTTCCCCGATCTCCCCGCCAGGGAAAGCTGTAGGGTGTCGACTTGTTTGACTGATCTGCGGGCTTTTTTGCAAAAAATCCTGTGTCGAAATTCTAGCCATGGAGTAAGCTTATGGGCAGATTGGCAAGGAATTTGTATGGCCAGCCTGGGATCGTTCAACGGTAAGGATTAAGCAGATGAAAACCACAGCGCATTGGCGGCACTCCCGACATTTTGCTCCATTGCTAGCGGCCACCACCGTCGCCCTGGGGGTCGCCCTTTCTCCCCAGGTGGCCCAGGCCCAGGTAGCCTACGGCAGCTACGTGGGGGTCGGCGCTGGGGTGGGGTTGAGTAGCGATGCCGCCACCGGCCAGGGTGGGGGCGTCCAGGGGGTGATTGCCGGGCGCTATCGCTTTCTCACCATGCCGGTTTCCCTCAGGGCCCAGGCCCTTGTGTTTGGGGGCGACTTTGCGGTTGTGCCCACGGTGTCCTACGATGTGCCCCTGAACTGGAACATGGATGCTTACCTGGCGGCTGGCGTGGCCTTCCCAGGAGGCAGTGACAATCCCAGCCTGGTGGGTAATAAAACCTCCTTCGTCCTCCAACCCGGGGTAGACTATATGTTCCCCAACAGCAACCTGGTGGCCTTTGGCAACGCTATTTTCGCCTTTGATGCCTATCGTGATGGGGGCAACATGGCCATTTCTGTCCAGGGCGGCATGGGGATCCAGTTCTAACCCTTAGTAATAGCAGACCAGGGGCAATTCTATGTCTTCCATTATTGGCGTGCTTGCCCTCCTGATCATTGGCTATACGGTTAGCTCGGTGCGGATTATTAACCAGGGTGATGAGGCCCTGGTGGAACGGTTGGGGCGCTACCACCGCAAGCTCAGGCCCGGCCTAAATTTTATCGTCCCAGCCCTGGACTACATTCGCCTCAAGGATAGTGTGCGGGAGCGGATTCTGGACGTTGCCAAGCAAAATGCCATCAGTAAGGACAACGTCTCCCTGGAGGTGGATGCGGTGGTCTACTGGCGGATTTTGGAGTTGGAACTGACCTACTACGCCATCGAAAATGTCGAGCAGGCCATCCAGGAGTTGGTGATCACCACCCTGCGATCGGAGATCGGCAAAATGGAATTTGAGAAAACCTTTTCCTCTCGGGATGAACTCAACCGGGCCCTGCTCTCCCAGTTGGACGAGGCCACGGAACCCTGGGGGGTCAAGGTAACCCGGGTGGAGGTGCAGGAGATTAGCCCGCCGGAGGAGGTGCGGCGATCGATGCAGAAGCAGCAGGCGGCGGAACTAGAGCGCCGGGCCATGGTGCTTAAGGCCCAGGGGGAGCAGGAAGCGGCCATCAAGCGGGCCGAGGCCACCGTGCGGTCCATCCATATGCTCTCCGATGCCCTGAAGGAACGCCCGGAAGCCACCAGCGTTTTACAGTTCTTGATCGCCCAGGATTACGTGGAAGCCAACCACAAACTAGGGGAGAGCAAGAACTCCAAGGTGGTGTTTATGGACCCCAAACTGTTGACGGAGGGCTTGGCCAGCCTGATGGAAAACGGTGCAAAACGGACAGAGGGCCCGGGTGAAGGGGAGGACTTCCCCAGTCGGCGGCGACCTTAGGTTCCGGCAAGGAACCTAAGGATTAGAGGATCAGTAGTTCGAAAAGTTTCCTACTCCCCAGCAGGAGCTGGGGAGTAGGCCCGCTAGAGAGGACGGTAGGCGCGGTAGTTAATGTGGGGGAAGATGTTGTCCACTGCTTCCACCTTCTCGAGCCAGCCGGAGTCAATCTTGCCCCGCAAAATATCATCCCAGAGTTTTTGGAAGCGCATCAGGTGGGAACGGGTACGGCGCACGGCGTAGGGCACCATGGTGCCGGTCCGCATGATAAAGGCCCAGTCGGAGGATTGAGCCAGCAGTAGCTCCCGAGCCGCCTGGTTGAGGGCACGCCACTCCAGCTCATCGGTGGGTTCCCGCCTGGCCAGGTCAATCATCCGTTCCGCCGCCTTGTGCAGGTGGGGGTAGATCCAGGAGTTGGTTTCATTCAACCAATATTCGTGGAAGCCCTTATAGCCCCAACTGGATTGGGAGGGCCGACAGACCTGTTGGATGGGGTTGGTCCGCAGGTAATCCGCCAGGTGGGTCATTTCGTAGGTGCCCTGATCAAACCAGCTCTTCCGGAAGAGGTAATCGAGGAACCAGGGGCCTTCGTACCACCAGTGGCCGAACAGCTCAGCGTCGTAGGGGGAGACAATGATGGGGGGGCGCTGCATCAGGTTGTGCAGGTGACTGATCTGCTGCTCCCGATTGTACATAAAGTTAGCGGCATGTTCCGCCGCCTTTTCCCGAGCCCAGTAGGGATCGTAGAGGTCCTTGTCGGAGAGGCCTAATCCCTTACCGGTGATTTTGTGGTACTTGATGCCGACGTTTTTACGTTGGCCGTTGGGCATGATGTAGGGCTTGATGTATTCGTACTCCGCATCCCAGCCCAGGTCACGGTAGAACTCCCGGTATTCTGGGGCGCCGGGGTAACCCACCTGGGAGGACCACACCTGCTGGGAAGACTCGTGATCGCGGCCAAAGGCGGCCACCCCACTTTCGGTAAACACCGGTGCGTAGGAGCCAAAGCGGGGGCGGGGGCGAGCGTAGAGAATACCATGACCATCGGTGAGGAAGTAGCGCAGGCCAGCGTCCGCCAGCATTCGTTCCAGGCCCTCATAGTAGGCGCACTCCGGCAACCAGATGCCCGAGGGGGGGCGCCCGAAGGTCTCTTCGTAGTGCTCCACCGCCACCTGAATCTGGGCCCACACCGCTTCCGGGTACATCTTCATCAAGGGTAGGTAGCCGTGGGTGGCGCCGCAAGTGATGATCTCCAGGTTATTGGTCTCCTGGTATTGTTTGAAGCCAGTGACCAGATCGCCACTGTAGTTCTCCCAAACCTGACGGACATGGTTGAACTCCTCGGCGTAGGTTTCCGCCAGGTAGCGCAGGTGCCCGTGGTGGGTATGGCGTTCCGCCTCCAGTTCGATTAACTCCTCCAGCTGGGACAGGTAGGCATCAAACCGCTCCTGCAGCAGGGGATCTCGCAGCATGGAAACCAGCGGCGGCGTCATGCTCATGGTCAGCTTAAAGTCGATACCATCCCCCTTCAGCCCCTCAAACATGGTGAGCAGGGGAATATAGGTTTCGATAATGGCCTCGTAGAGCCATTCCTCTTCCAGGACGTAGTCGCTTTCGGGGTGGCGGACGTAGGGTAGGTGGGCGTGGAGAACGAGGGCGAGATATCCGTTAGCCATGGGTACTGGGGAGGGGAGGAATTGGCAAGGGTGAGGGTGGAAGGCTAGATAAACTGTTATCGACTTCCAGGCCATATAAACGTGGCCACCCGCAGGGGAACGGAGGCGCACCAGAAAGCCTAGTCGGTATTAGGCCTTTTTATGCCTCGTAACCAGAAGCCTGTCAGTTACGAGCCATGAAATTGACCGTTCAAGCCGGTCCTAAGCCTCTGGCCAAAGCTATATAACCTATTGAAGAGATTCTAAAGCAAAAGTTAAACACAAATTGCATCCCCTGGATATCTGTTACTAATCACTACGTTGCCAGGAGAACTACTCCCGAAGGGCGGCAGGTTGACCGGGCAGCCCTGGGGGACTAGGGAAGTTACTGTTTCAGAAGATCCCGGGCGGAAATGCCCTCGGTAGAGCCGCCAAATCGCCAGAGGGTGGCGATCGCCTCGGCCTGGGTAACCGCCTTCTTGGGCTGGAACAGGGTGGTGTAGCCAAAGGCCCGCAGAATGTTGGCAAACTCCCCCCCCTGGTGGTCGGCCAGCACCGCCCGCAGGGCTAGGGGTTCTACGGTGGCCGCATCCTGGAAGCCCCAGGCGGTTTTCACCGCCTCCACACTGGCGCCGGGGAGGACGGCACGGGTATCCAGGGGGACCTTCCAAAGCACCAGGGTTTCCCGGGTGAGGGGGGCCTCGGAGCGAAAGGTCAGGGTGGTGCTACTGCCACTCAGGGAGCTGGGAATAATGCCGGCCTCCGCCAGGCCCTGGATGGCGCCGTACTGGGGGTGGTTGCCGGGCACATCCTGGAAGGCGGGCTTGGCGCTGGTCTGGCCCGGTCGGATGCGTTTTTGGGGTTGGTCGTCATAGAAACGGTTGTTGGTGGCCAGTAACCACTGGGCGTAGCCCCCCCGAGTAACCGGCTGGTTGGGCTGCCAGCTGGGACTGCCCGGCGCGGTGGTCTTCAGGTCCAGGGCTAACCAGTCCTGCACGTAGGGTTTGAGGTCTTCAGGAATGTCCGCCAGGTTGGGGCTAGCGCTGGGGCCAGCCCCCCCCCAGTCCGCCGGCGGCAAAGGTCCGATAAAGTCGGACTGGCCGGGGTTGGCGGCGATCGCCCCCCCCTCCTGGGGCGGGGTAGCGGGAGGAGTTGGCCCGGGCTCGGCGGTGGCCTTGTCTGGTGGTGTCTGGGGTGCCGTCTCTGGCGTCGCCTCCGTAAACCGGCCCTGGTCCTGCAGGCGCGGGTCCGCCTGCAGGGAGGTCTCCAGGGAAGTGCCGGCGCAACCGACACTAAGGATCAGGGTCAACCCGGTGAGGGATAGGAAAGCAAGACGCAGGGGGGGCAGCAAGGCTGGGGGTGCTCCAGAGCATGGCATAGGATAATTATAGGAGGAGAGTGAAGTCGCCATGGTGGGAAAACCCCTAATCATTGACTGCGACCCCGGCGTAGACGACGCTGTGGCCCTTTTACTGGCCCTGGCCCCTGGCCAGGAATTTGATCTGGTGGGCATCACCACCGTGGCGGGCAACGTGCCCCTGGCCCATACCCATGCCAATGCCCGCCGGGTTTGTGTCCTGGCCCAGGCGCTGTCGGTGCCGGTGCTGGCGGGCTGTCCCCGTCCCCTGGTGCATAGCCTCACCACCGCCGAGGCCATCCATGGCGCCACCGGCCTGGCGGGGGCCGAACTACCGGAGCCCAGCCAGCCGGCCAGGGATGGCCACGCCGTCACCTTCTTGATTGAGCAGTTGAGCCAGGCTGACCGCCCCGTTACCCTGGCCGCCCTGGGGCCCCTCACCAACCTGGCGGTGGCCCTGGTGCAGTGCCCGGCCATTGCCCAGGGTCTGGAGCAGGTGGTGGTGATGGGGGGCAGCCTGGGGCCCGGCAATATCACCCCGGCAGCAGAATTTAACTTCTACGTCGATCCCCATGCCGCCCGGGTGGTGGTGGAGGCGGGCCTGCCCCTCACCCTGATCGGTCTGGATGTCACTCACCAGGTACTCACCACCCCAGAGCGGCTGTCCCGCTTCGCCACCCTGGGTAACCGGGTGGGCCAGACCGTAGCCCGCTGGCTCGCCCACTACGGCCAGGGGGAGGGCGATCGCTACGGCCTACCCGGTGCCCCCCTCCACGACCCCTGCGTGATTGCCTACCTGCTCCAACCCGACCTGTTCACCGGCCGCCCCATGTACCTGGGGGTGGAAACCGCCAGCGACCTCGGTCGGGGCCGCACCATCGCCACCCCCCACCTCACCCCCGAGTACCCCGCCACCGCCCGGGTGATGGAAGGGGTAGAGGCAGAGGGGGTGTATGAGTTGTTGTGGGATCGCCTGGCTCGCTTTGAGAGGTGATGGGCAGATCGGCGGGCATGGGATAGTAAAGCGGCTCCACCTGACCCATCCAGTCGATGGCACAACTGTGCAGGTCGTATCCAGTTGGACATTCTGGTTTTCGCCCAATCATTGCTTTCGCCACCGCTCCAGCAAATCCTCCTGGCCCGACAGTTCCCCAGGGTTACCGAATTCCTACCACCCCAGGGGTGTCAGCCAGGGGCGGAGCCGCCGTGGTACTGAATAAAATCAATGATGGTGCCCAGACCATCCTGGGTCTTCAGGTTGGTGAAGCCAAAGGGCCGATCGCCCCGCATGCGGCGAGCATCCTGCTCCATCACCGTGAGGCTGGCCCCCACCAAGGGGGCCAGGTCAATTTTATTAATTACCAGAAAGTCTGACTTGGTGATGCCGGGGCCGCCCTTGCGAGGGATCTTATCCCCTGCCGCCACATCAATTACGTAGAGGGTGAGATCCACCAGTTCGGGGCTAAAGGTGGAGGCCAGGTTGTCCCCCCCACTCTCCACAAAGACAAAATCCAGGGGATTAAAGCGGGCCTCCAGGGTCTCGATCGCCACCAGATTCATGGAGGCATCCTCCCGAATGGCGGTGTGGGGGCAACCGCCGGTTTCCACCCCGAGGATGCGATCGGAGCTGAGGGCCTGGCTACGCACCAGGAATTGGGCATCCTCCTGGGTGTAGATATCGTTGGTGACCACGGCGATGGAGTAGCGATCGCGCAGCGCCTTACAGAGGCTATCCACCAGGGCGGTCTTGCCAGAGCCAACGGGGCCAGCGACCCCAACACGGAAGGGATGAACCATGGTTGTTACCTCACCTGACTAAGTTCCAGTTTTGAGGCTGTCCAGCTTGCGGTTGAACAGATCAACAAAGATCATGATCACCCGTTTGGGACGGGTTTTAATGTTAGCACTGAGGGACATGCCCGACTGTAATTGTACCGGCTTACCCTCAATCACGATGGTTTGGTTGTCCAGGGTCACATCGGCGGGGAAGCGATACTGGGGGTTAATCTGATCCGGCGGCAGGGCATCGGAGCCGATGTGGGTGAGGGTGCCCTTGACATCGCCAAACTCACTGTAGGGAAAGGAATCAATCCGCACGTCCACCGCCATACCCTCCTCCACAAAGCCAATGTCGCGGTTGGTGATAAATACTCGCGCTACCAGGGCATCGCTGGGTACGATCTCCAGGATGGGCTGGTTGGAGTTGGTCACATAGCCGGGTTGGTTGGCCTTGAGGTTGAAGACGGTGCCACTCACCGGCGCCCTTAGCTCTTGATACTGCAGGGTTTGTTGCAACTCTGTGATCTGACTATCCAACTCCTGCAGACGCTTGTCGTTCTCCAGAATGGTTTTGGTCAACTGGCTGTCGATGACGGCAATTTGGTTGTCATTGGTGGCCATCCGCTTTTGCAAATCATCCTGGGAGGCCACCTGGGTGTTGCGGAACTTCTCCTGGGCCTGGATAATCGCCAGCTGCAGGCGCTGCTCCTCCTGCAGCAGCCGGTTGACCTCCGTTTGCCGATTGTTGACCTCCTGCTCCTGCTGCAGGTAGGGAATCTGGCCAATGGCACCGCGATCGGCCAGGGGGCCAATTCGCACCAGAATATCCTGGTTGACCCGCAGGGCGTCCCGGGCGTTGGCCAGTTGGGCCTGGGTTTGGGTAAGCTGACGGCGCAGCTGATCCACCTCCAGGTTGGCAATGCTAAGGCGGGAGTTTATCTCCTCCTGGGCCACCGCCAGCCGCTCCCGCTGCAGGGGAGATAGGCTGGCACCGGCGTTATCCCCCGTCAGTTGGGCCCGGTAGAGGGCATTTTCCGCCACCAGGGCGGCCCGGTTACTGGTGAGTTGAATGATCTCCGGGGCCAGACCGAGGGGGGCGGTGACCTGGGTTTGGTCCGCCGTTTGATTGGCCAGTTGGGAACGGTAGAAGGCATTCTCCTGCTGTAGCTTGGTGCGGATCGACTGCAACGAGGCCAGCTGGGCCTGGGTGGTTTTAGGATCGAGGCTGAGGAGGCGATCTCCGGCCTGCACCGCTTGCCCCTCCGTCACAAACACCTGCTGCACCACCCCGCCAACGGGGGCCTGCACCGGCTGCACCATACCCTTGGGCTCCAGCTTGCCCTGGGCCGGCACCGCCTCCTCAAACTTAGCCAAGCAGGACCAGGCCACCGTGGCCACGGTCACCCCGATTAGACTCCACACCACCGCCCGAGACCAGTGGGGAGCCTGGCGTAAAATCACCGGCTTATCGAAATCCTCCAGGGACCGGGAGGGCTGGGTGGATAGAAGGCGATCGCCCGCTTGATCGGGGTTGGCGGGGGTGGTTAGAAACCGGGGAAGGATGCGCACCATGGGAACCTGACCGTGTACTTAAAATCTACTTTAGGGGCTAAATCTGGGAATGGGGGCGGCGTCTATACCAGACTAGACTGTTGCTGGTAGAGGGTGTAGTAGCGCCCCTGCAGGGCCATCAGCTCCTCGTGGGTGCCCAGTTCCACCGCCGATCCCTGGTCCATTACCAGGATTTGATCGGCATGTTTAATGGTGTTGAGCCGGTGGGTAATGAAGAAAACCGTGCGGCCCTCCGCCCACTCCATTAAGTTCACCGAGACCTGGTGCTCGGTGTCGTAGTCCAGGGCGCTGGTGGCTTCGTCTAAGATTAACAGACGGGGGTTCTGAAGAATGGTGCGGGCGATGGCAATGCGTTGCCGCTGGCCCCCCGACAGGGTTGAACCCCGTTCCCCCACCCGGGTGTTGTAGCCCAGGGGCAGCTCCATAATAAAGTCGTGGCAGCAGGCAATCTTAGCGGCGGTGATAATAGCATTGGCCTCCGCATTGGGGTTGGTGAGGGAAATGTTGTCCTGGATGGTGCCCTCAAACAGCAGGCTGTCCTGGGGGACAATGCCGATCTGCCGTCGCAGGGAGTGCAGTTCCACCTTACTAATGTCATAGTTGTCGATCAGGATGCGGCCCGACTCCACCTCGTAGAGTCGGGGCAGCAGCTTCATTAAGGTGCTCTTACCGGAACCACTCTGGCCGACGATACCGATAAAGCTGCCGACGGGGAAGTCTAGATTAATGTTCAGCAACTGCATGGGGCCACTGGGGCCAAACCGGAAGCTGACGTTCTCAAATACCACCCGGCCCATCACCTCCGGCATGGGGATCTGGTGGACGTCGTGGGCATCGGTTTCCTGGGGATGGTCGATGATGTCCGATAGCCGCTCCAGGGACAGGGCGGTCTCCTGGAAGTTTTGCCAAAGTTGGGCCAGGCGAAGAATCGGGGCGGTGACGTAGCCGGAGATAATGCGAAAGGCGATCAACTGACCCAGGGTGAGTTCCCCCCGCAGCACCAGGTAGGCCCCCACCCAGAGCACTAACAGGGCAGACAGCTTATTCAGGAAGTTACTGGCGGAGTTGGCGGTGGTGGAGGTGAGCACATTCTTAAAGCCGGCGCTGACGTACTCGGCGTAGCGTTCCTGCCACTGCCAGCGGGTTTTGAGTTCAATATTCTGGGCCTTGACCGTTTGAATCCCCGAGAGGGACTCCACCAGCAGGGCTTGGGTGGCGGCGTTACGCTCCGCCTTCACCCGCAGCTGGTGGCGTACAATCGGGGCCACCAGCACCGTCAGCACCACAAACAGGGGAATGGTGGCCAGGGCCACCAAGGTCAGCAGCCAGCTATAGATGAGCATGACCACGATATAAACCACCGAAAACACTGCATCCAGCACCACGGTGAGGGCGGTGCCGGTGAGAAATTGGCGGATGTTTTCTAATTCGTTAATGCGGCTAGAGAGCTCCCCCACTGGGCGCCGGTCAAAATAGCGCAGGGGCAGCCGGAAGAGATGGTCGATAATCTCCGTGCCCAGGGTCATGTCGATGCGGTTAGTGGTGTCGACAAACAGGTAGGTGCGCAGGCTGGTGAGCAGGGCCTCAAACACCGCCACAATCACCAAAAAGATGCCCAGCACCTGTAGGGTGTCGATGCTATTTTGGACGATCACCTTGTCGATAATGATCTGCACCATCAGGGGGTTGGCCAGACCAAATAACTGCACAAAGAAGGAGGCCACAAACACCTCCAGCAGCACCCAGCGGTATTTTTGGATGGAGGGCCAGAACCACTGCAGACCAAACCGCTGCTGGGGGGTTTCCCGGGTGGGTTCCAGCAGCAGCACCTCGCCACTCTCCCCCCAGGCATCGGCAAAGCTCTGGGGGGTGCGGCGAATTAAGCCCACCTCCGGATCCCCCAAAATGTAGGCCTGGTCTGAGGTTTCGTAGAGGACGGCAAAGCTATCCTGCCAGCTAATTAGACAGGGGGTATTGAGGCGATGGAAAGCCGCCACCGGCACCTTCACCAATTGGGTTTTGAGCCCCATCATCTCCCCCAGGGATCCACAGATGGGTAGGGATAGCTGCCCCATGCGCTGCTGCTGGTCCCCCAGAACGCGGCGGATCACGTCCCTGCGGAAGGGCATCTTAAAGTACTGGCTGAGCATGTCGAAGCAGGCCAGGGTGGCCTCCACCGGGCCTCGGCCCCGGGCCAAGGGGTAGCTGGGGGGGCGATCGCCGGCTTTGGTGGTGGGGCTGAGGGCATTGGTATCCCCCGCCAACTGGGCCTCGGTGGCGTAGGGCACGGCGCTGTCATCGAAAACCTCAACCGCCACCGGCTTAGCCTCCTCGGGGGCCGTAAAGGTGGCCGCCAACACCGCTGGGGTGAGCCCCAGCAGGCGCGCCCCCTGGGGGCTGAGCACCTCGACGGTGGGGTGTTGCTCCAGGGGTAGGGTCGATCCCACCGGTAGGTTGAGGACCGTACCACCACTGAGCAGCCAACGCAGGCTGGGATCGAGGTGGCGCAGATCGCATACTCCCTGGGGCAGGGTGACGATCGCCGACTCGTCGCAGAGGCGTTGGGCCTTGGCCTTTAGATCCCCCAGGTCAAGGGCCTGGTCCTGGGCGTGGCGACTGAGCAGGTCAAAGGCCTCCACTTGGTAAATGCGATCGCGAATCGTCTGGCCAAACTCTGGGTATTCGTCTAGATACTGCAAAAAGGTATAGGAGGGCAGGGTTAGGGCCATCACCTCGGTGGAGGCAATTACGGTTTCGCAGGACAGGCCCCGCACCAGACTAATGGCCCCCACCAGTTGCCCCCGGCCTAACCGCTCCAGGGTGACCGGCTGCTGGCTACGGGAGTCTTGCCCCAGCACCCGTGCCTCCCCCTCTAGCAGTACAATCACCTGCTGACTGAGCACCTCCCGGCGCAGCAGGGGTTGGCCGACCCGGTATTTATAGGGTTGGGCGGTTTGTAGGAGGGTCTGTAGAGCCGCCTCGGGCAACCGGTCAAAGGGGGCCAGGGTTTGGAAGGTTTCCTGGAGGGAAAGGGGAGTTGGGGTCATAGAAGCACGGTATGGGGAGGTAGATAGGGGCAGGGTGGCCCCAACCTGGTCAGACTATAGCCGCAGCCAAAGGCTACAGCCTGCACCGATAAACTGTTTCCTGGAGGGTCTCAGCAGAGTTATGGGGTAGCCTTACCTAGGCGGAAGGGGTACTTAACCCCCTACCCTGCTATTGTTTACAGAAGCACTAACCGTCTATCCGGATAAATAGGCGAGTTGACAAAGATAGAAAAATTAACAATTCCGGGCTGGGTCAGGCCGATCGCCAACTGGCCAGCCGTTGCCAACTGCCCCCACCGCATTCCTTTTCAAACTCCTGCACGATCCACTCCTGGGGTTTGCCCAGGCGCTTAGCACTTTTCTGCAGGTAGGCCAGGTAGTCCACCATTTGCTGGGGGGTGGGGTTAGGGCCAAACAGGGATCCCCGGTACCAAGCGGGTTGGGGATGGCGACCACAGTGCTCCCAGAAGGACCGCTCCGCCCAGGTGGGGGCATTTTGGCGGGCGTAGGCGCGGCGGCGGTGGCTGTGGAAAAGTTCGATCAGGGTGGGCAGGTCGTTGATTTGATGGGCCTGGTGGGCGGAGTAAATCTCCACCATGTCCTCCAGGTTGAGGGGGCGATCGCTGATCCACTGGTGGCCGCAGTCTGGGCAGCGCGCAATAAAGCAGAGCACAATCCGCCCGCACTGGGGACAGGGCTTGGTGGGGGGGGGCTTGCCTCCCCCTGACCCCTGCTGCTGCTGCGGCAGGCTATAGTCCTGAATGTCCTCCGGAAAACCCAGCCGTTGCAGGTTACCCGCCTGGTCAAGAATAATGCCGGCCTGTTTGCCGGTGTGGGGGGAAATGCGCATCACCCGACCGATCTGCTGCAGGTGCAGGGCGCTGGACTGGGTGGGGCGCAGCATCAGCCCCACCTCCACGCTGGGCTCATCAAAGCCGATGCTAATTACGTTGCAGGAGGTCAACACCAGCAACTGCTGTTGGCGCAGATCGGCGTAGAGTTGCTGGCGTTGCTTGATGGGGGTGTGGCCCGCCACCGTGTCGGCGGCAATGCCGGCCCGGCGAAAGGCCTCCGCCACGTGGTGAGCATGCTCCAGGTCAACGCAGAAGGCGATGGTGCGCTTGCCGGGGCAGACCCGCTGCCATTCCCGGACAATTTTGTCGATCAGTTCGGGGCGATCGCAGGCCTGTTTCAGCCCCGCCTCGTCGTAGTCCCCTCCTACGGTTTTGACCCCGGTGAGGTTGGCCAGCCCATCCTGGGGCATGCTGTAGTAACGCATCGACGCCAGATAGCCCATCTGCTGCAACTGGCCTGGCACCGGCGAGGCCACCAGGGTATCCAGGTAGTCCCCCAATTGTTCCTTGCCGAGCCGCTCCGGGGTGGCGGTCATGACCAGGTGAACGGCCTTCGGGAAGGTTTTCAGCACCGCCTTGCCCACCTGGCTAAACAGGGTGATGTGGCCCTCATCGTAGAACACCACATCGGCGGGCCATTGCTTCCACCAACGGCGCTTGGCCATGGTTTGGATGCTGGCGATCTGCATGGGGGCCTGGCGATCCTCCTCCCAGCCCGCCTTGATAAACCCACACTGTAACCCAAAGGCCTGCATTTTCTCGTAGGTTTGCCCCACCAGCACATCCAGGTGCACCAGGAACATCAGCCGCTTACCGGCGGCCCCGGCATGGGCGCAGATTTGACCGCTGATCACGGTTTTGCCGGCCCCGGTGCCGGCCACGATGGCGATGCGGCGGTGACCCTGGTTAATCTGGCGGTACAGATCGTTAATCAGGTCCACCTGGTAGGGACGCAACTGGGGGGGTGCCATAGCCATAAACCCGTAAGATTTCCTACCAGAGTTTTCCTACCAGAGTGCCGGGATGGCGTCCAACTCGGGGTTGGGCTGGGGTTGATCACCACCGGGGCGAACCAGGTCGGGCTGCAGGGGGGAAATGTCGCCGCTGGGCACGGTGGGGGTAGCTTGGGCGGGGGTCGCCTGGTTAGGGCTGATGGTGACGGATGGTGGAGTTTGGGCCCGGGTGGTGGTGGGTTGGGCAGGAGTGCTAGCGGGTTGGGACCGGCTACTGGCCGGAGCATTGGCACCGACGGCAGCGGTGGGGACCCCCTGGGGGTCACTTTGGCGCCGGACTAAACGGCCCGCCTGCTCCACTGGCAAACTGCCCAACGCAGCGGATGCCTGAGACTTGACGGCCTGGCCAGTCTGGCCAGGGTCAGCAAACAGGCGACCCAGGCGGCCCGCCCCGGCCATCCCCAGCAACACCATGCCCGCCATCACGGCGCCAATCAGGTAGCGATTCATGGCAGCATCCATCAATACTCTGGTACTATCATCGCTTAAGTTACCGAAATTAGACTATCCCCTGGGCAAAGTTTTCCTGGCCTGGCCCAGGATAGTCAGGATCCTTGCCTGTCTTCAAGATCTTACCGATGATGGGGTGATTTTAATGAATGCTGAATCAGGCATAATTCCGCAGCTTGATGATCATCAGCGATCGCCGGGTGCAGTTAACCGCTTTGCGCCGCAGTCGTACTGCCGCAGGGCATCGGTGAACTGGAAGTGGTGGCGGCGGAGAATGTCTGGCAGGGAGAGGAAGAAGAGGTATTTGCAGGCGTTGGTGGCGTCGTTGGAGTTGACCGCGTTCCGGTTGTTCGCCCTGTTCTTCCCTAATGAGGGGCTCACCCTGCCAGGAGCCAGGGCTGCGTTGACTGATGTAAAGCACCTCAATGCCAACCACTTTACCTTCAGCGTTGTAATCCAAAATAATGCCGTCACTCACTTCTTCAGACTCAATGATGGGGGTATCATCAAGCCGCAGGTAAAGGGCGTCGTTTATACAAAATTCTGATTACTCTCGCTCCTGGAAAACCCTATTCCCTACTCCCTATTCCCCATTCCCTACTCTCCCCACTCAAGCGCAGCGTGCCCATCGGTTGTCGATCGCTGGGAACAGGGGAGTGGGCAGTGATCAGGGGTCAGTGATCAGGAGGGGGTTAGATAAAGTTGTTTCTGATTTCTGGCTTCTAAAGCTACCAGGTTTGGGGCTGGAAGTTTTCATCATTAACAATCGCCACCGTATCCCCCGAGGGTTTGATCACAAATAGCCCCTTTTGGTAGGCGCGGCGGTCTACCCCTTGATCAATTTCGATGCCGGCAACGGCGCCATAGATCCGATAGGCGGCAAATTCAGGGAAGGCGGTCTTAAATAGGGGTAGTTTCGTTAGAAAGTCATCCACATCCCCGTGGGACAGGCGAGATTTGCACTCCACCAAGACCACATCGGTGGAGTTGACCCCGAGGATATCAATCTCCATCTGTCTGGCCTCATCGCAGGCCCGCAGGAAGGTGTGTTTGAGATCAATGCCCTTACCCCTAAACAGCCTCACCACGGCGGGCCTGACCAGTTCCTCTATAAATCGTTGACACGGAGTGGTGAGGCTATTTACCGCCGCGTTGGTGGTGGCAATCAGTCGTTCGATCTCAGCATGACGCCGATCGGCCTCGGCTTTTGAGGCCGCCAGACTGCGTTCAAATTCTGCGGCCCGCCGTTCCGTTTCTTGCTTTTGCCGCTCAAACAACTGGAAAATATCTTCTAGGGTAATGGGCTGGCTCATGGGAATAGCATTGGCCCCATAGACATTTACCCGATGGTCTAAAAGGACCTCTCCCCTGGGGGGGTAGATTCCAGGATGACATCTTCGTAGATAGTCGCCAGGCTATCGGCAAAATCTACACTTTGCAACTCAAACCAAGGGGTTGTCTCAGTGTAGGTTTGCAGCAACCATCGCCCCCCTGAGTCACGACGGAAACACTCAATTCGTTGGTGTCGGGTATTGATCAAAACGTATTCTTCCAGGCTTTCCAGGGTTTGGTAATCAGCGAACTTATCCCCCCGGTCAAAGGCTTCAGTAGAGTCAGATAGAACCTCCACAATCAACTTGGGAAACTGTTTGTAGGTCGAGGTTGTCTGATCCTGAGGGTTGCGGGTGACCATGACATCGGGATAGTAGAAACAATTGCGATCGAGGATCCGCACTTTCATGTCGGCAATATAAACCCGACAGCCGCCCCCGCGCAGGTGGTTAAGTAATCGGGCAAACAGGTTTCCGGCGATCGTGACATGGGCATCGCTGGCTCCCGCCATGGCATAGACCGCACCATTGATGTATTCCTGTTTAGTCTGGCTCTGCTGCTCAAGCTGGAGGTAGGCTTCAGGGGAGAGGAAAGACTGGGGTAAGGCAATCATGGCGGGGGTGGGTGATCAGGTGTCGGTCTTCACGCTACTACCGTCGATCATCGGTATTTGTAGATAGTCTGCCTAAGAACAGACGTTTTTTGATCGTCTAGAGCTGGGCCACGTAGCTCGCCTATAGATATACAATTTTACACTTTGTGCAAAGTCTTCGGCTCTGCGCCAGAATCAGGATTTACACAAAATTCTGATCACTCTCCTTTCACTTCCCGCCACTGAATCGCCCCTTTGGGCGTCTTTGGGGTAGGGCGAAAGGGCACCATCACCCCATCGGCTCCAATCGCTAAGGGTAGAGCCGCCAAGGCCGCCTCCATCGGCTCAGGGGCCACC
>Ga0172372_10001069_pt1 | contig 42350 bp, 42 predicted proteins | sample LakKiv5m_2_FD_114544 | JGI IMG/M metagenome (GOLD analysis project Ga0172372, IMG submission 114544) | Freshwater microbial communities from Kabuno Bay, South-Kivu, Congo - kab_092012_9.5m | ecosystem: Environmental > Aquatic > Freshwater > Lake | place: Democratic Republic of the Congo...
ACTAACTGTCGACCAGCGCTGCCAGCTCCATAAACTAATGTTTTTTTTAAAAATTTAGATTTATTTTTAAAAAGATAATTACCCCCTAATAAATATTTTACCAATAATCTTGAGCTTACAACTGCAAAAAATAATAACATGGGCTGAAGGATACCAATGGATCTTGGAATGCCCACAACCCCATAAACTCCAAAAACTGAAAAGTATAAAAATCCATAAACTAATAAAGCAATGGATACTGAAAACATTATGCTTAAACCTGAATATCTAAAGATAGTTCGATATAATCCAAGTAACCAAAAGACAGGCAATGCAAAAGCAACTGACACGATCACAGCCAATAAGCCTGCCCCTTGGATTGAAATAAACTGATCTAAGCGAAGATAAAAAGCAAACCAAGTACATAAAACGCACAAACTTAAATCAACAATTATAGCAACGATCCGTTTTGCAAAACGAGGAAAATTTAAAATACTTTTTTTAACTTTAACTAACATAATGATAATAAAATAAATTTATTTTAACTTTTAAATCTTAAAAATATTATAAATCATAACTTTTTAAATCTAAAGACTTAACCAAACTAAAAATTTTCAAACTAATCATAGTAGCGATATTTTCTCTACTTTTGATATTTTAACTTTGCGCATAACCTAATTTTCCTTTATTGATAGGTTCATAAGCATGCACCCAGCCCATACCTCGATGGGGATCTTTCCTACAATGTGTAAAAAAAACTTTAGGGCGAGCAACATTTTTTTACCTTCAATTGAAAGCTAATTATTATCTTCTCTTTTTCATCACTTTGATTTAAACTTTCACTTTTTTAATATTACTTTCGATAGAAATATTTATAATCTTTATTAAAAAAAAATTAGAAATTAATATTTTTCCTATTTTTGCCATAAATAGAGTGAAGATAAAACCCCACGGACAAACTATAAACAATAGCCAACCAGTTTTGAAAAAAGTTGCCATTCGGGCTCAGTGGCCAAACAGTGACTAATATTCCAGCCAATAAACAAACCTGATAGTCGGTCAAATACCTCTTTTGTCTTAAAACAATACTTTTTAATTGCCGGTAAGCACAATATAAAACATAAGCAAAAGCACTAAATAAAAAACCAAATCCAATAATTCCAGTCTCCGCTAATAATTGGATATAAAAATTATGAGGATGTGTCGTACAAGGAGCAATTCCTGTTGAATATTTTTTATCTTTACATATCACTCTAAACATCTTGGGCCCATGACCAAAAATAGGTTTGTCCAAAAACATATTATAAGCAGTTTTGATTAGGCTATCATGTGTCGCTGTAAAAATATTTTTGTTTTGCGACTCTTCTAAAAGGCCGATGCCCTTAGCAGTATCAAAAACCATGCGATTGAAAGACTTATCGTAAGCAAAAGTTAGACCTGCAATTATGACTAAAGAACAAGTAAAGGTAAATAATCTAAATTTTTGATATTTTTTAATTAAAAAAATAATAAATAAAGTAGATAAATTTAAAAAAAAGAAAGCAGTTCTTTCTCCCGAGATGTAAATTAAAATATCAATTGTAATAAATAAAACACCTATATAGTAGACTTCAAATTTTCCATTTTTTTTTTTTAATATAAACAAAGCAAATAATAAAGGAAAAAGTCTTGATAAATAAGAACCCATAATAAGTTCTTTTCCAAAAAACGATGAAATACGATCCGCGGACGCAGGAAGGTTTATAATATTAGATCCTGAAAAAAATTGGAGATACCCATCTACGACTAAAATTGTAAAGCAAACAACTAGAGCATAATAAAAATAACTTAATATTCTTTTATCTTTCTCAATTAAAAACCAAATTAAACAAGCAAAGACTCCAATTCTAAAATAAAATAATGAACTTTCAAAGCTAAGCATCCTATCTTTTGCAATAAAAACACTAACTAAAATACAATATATGCAAAAAATAAAAAAAATAATTATAGGTTTTTTATTAAAATAAAAAAATAACTTATTTTTAAAAACATAAATCAAAAATACCAAAGAAGATAAGCTAACAATCAAATCTGGAAAAAATGGACTCCAGATTAACAAGGGAATAATTAGACTAACTATAAATATAACATAAATCATTTTTTAAAAATCAAAATCATTGTTGCTAAAATATAATAAAAATAACTCGATATATTTAATTGTTTCATCATTTGTAAATCTGTTTTTGCAAGTAAAGTAGGACTTTTCATAGTGATCCCCTTTATTTGTGCAAGTCCTGTTATTCCTGGTCTTATTTTAAATACTCCTCTTTTTTTTCGCTCCTTTATCAACTTCTTCTGATTTAATAAACAAGGTCTTGGACCAACCAAACTCATCTCACCTATTAAAATATTCCATAATTGAGGGATTTCATCTAATTTAGTTTTTCTTAAAAAACTACCAAAAAGACTTAGCTTTAAATTTTTAACTAAGTGAGTTGCAACTGATTTTGTACCAAGTGGCATGGTCCTAAATTTAATTAATGTAAAGGGCTTTTGATGAAACCCAACTCGAGTCTGTTTAAATAAAGAGGGGGTATTATCAAACAAGCCTATAATCAATAACACAATGAATAAGGGAGACAAAATAAAAATACCAAATAAAGAAAAAAAAAAATCAAGTAAACGAATCATTTATCTTTAATCATTCTTTTAATTCCCTCTTGAATGCTAACAGGCGGCGTCCAATTTAATATTTCTCTTAAATAGCTGTTATCTATTTGTAATGATCCTGTTAATCGATTTATTTCACTTTGTTTGCCTATAATAAAACCTAAAAATTTTAATAAAAATGTTGGCACTGTAAATAATTTAGCTGGTCGACCCATTGTTAATGCAATAAGGCGTATGAGTTCGGGTGTTGATAAATCTTCTCCGTCAGAAACTAAAAACGTCTTTGCTACTACGTCAGGATGATCAACGCATCGAGCTAATACATCTATTAAATTATCTATTCCAATTAAAGATTTTTTATTTTGTATACCTCCAAAAGGCAAGGGGATCCTAGAATAAATAAGCTTTATTAAGCGATCCAAGTTACCTTTTACATTATTTCCATATACTAGTGGCAACCGAACCACTACAACTTCTAAGGCTGTTTTTGAAGCAACTTCCCACAATGCCTGCTCCGATTCACATTTAGATATTGCATAATTATCTTGAGGATTGGGTATGTCTTTAGTAGTAAATAATTTAATACCATTAGGTTTGCCAGTAACTTCACCGTTAACTGCAATTGAACTTAAAAATATTAATCTTTTAACTCCTGCTTTAACTGCTTGCTCCGCTAAACGTTTTGTACCTTCTCTATTTATTATACGATAAATATCTAATTCGTTTTTTTTATCTATTGCACGCGCTTTACCGGCACAATGAATAACACAATCTACTCCTTCTAAGGCATGATACCAATTAGTTTTTGCGTCAATATTGCCTACTGAAATATATTTGTTATCGTAATTAGTTAATGCAGTATCTAAATTTCTAACAGTTCCTTTTACAAAGTATTTTAGTTTAATAAAATGGTTATAAATATTTTGTCCAATAAAACCATTTGCTCCAGTGACTAAAATCTTTTTCATATCTTATATCTTTTTAAAAACTGTTGACCACGATTAATAATTTTATTAACAAAAAAACTTATCCAATTAACAGATAAATTATGATTTTTAAGAGCATTTAAAACCTCTTTATTTTGCATTAAAATATTCTTAAAACTTTTATTAGTAATTCCTCCTAAGCGCATTTTAATCCATAGTTCTGGAACATAAAGAGCATTAATTTTTTGCACTTCAAACAAACGCATCATCAATTCAATATCTGAAGCAATTCGATAGTTAAGATTAAAGCTACCAAAACGCCTGTATACAGATTGACGAACAAAAAAAGTTTGATGAGGTGGACTCCAACCTTTTGAAAATAGACCAGCCGTAAATTTACTTGATTTCCAATAACGAATATTTTTTTTAATATCAAATTTATCTGTATAAATTAAATCTGCATAACACGCATCTAGAGATAGATTATTTTTAAATATACCTGCAACCCTTGATAAAACATCATTATTTGAGTAAAAATCATCAGAATTCAAAAAACCAATGATGTCCCCAGTTGCAATCCTGATGCCTTTATTCATTGCATCATAAATTCCTTTATCAGGTTCACTAATTATAGCTTTAAGTTGTTCACGCCTTAATTCTAATAATTCTAAAGTTTTATCGGTGCTAGCTCCATCGATTATGATATGTTCAATATCATTATATTTTTGCCCCCTAACTGAAGCTAAGCAATGATTAATAACTGACGCACTATTACGGGTTACGGTGATAATTGAAATTTTCAAAATTTATAATTTTTTTTATTCAGTTTTTCATCGCAAATAAATCTATTTTCTTTCTAAGATAAAGACTCTAACATTTAATCGGTTTTGTTAATAATTTTTTAATTTTCATTAAATTAAATATTTAAATTTTTAATTACAATTGCTAAATTTTTTACACTATTTAAATAATATATGATATCTTAGGTTAATATTCTCATCAATAGTCTGTAACCGACCGTATCCATAGACATGTGTTTCTGCAGAAATTTTTGATTTTTCTTATAATTTTAAAACTTACATTATGAATGCAACACAATCACTATTCAAACTACGCGGCTACAACTTCGCAAAGAATTGGTGTTGGAAAGGGTCTAAAACACTTAAGTCTTTTTATTTTAAGGATAAGGATATTTTTCATATTTAATAGTTTTTTATTGAAAATAACACTTCGATTGCCTAATGCTTGCGGTCCCTAACTCTACTTTTAAATATTATTTTAAAAGCTTTTGTATGAAAATTTGCACACATTTTTAAATTAAAATTTTTGTCAGCAATTTGTCTTGATATTTTACCAAATTCTCTTCTTAATTTAGGCTTTTCAATAAGCTTTATAATACTTTTGACCAAATTATTGATATTACCTACTTTAGTAACAAAACCATTAGAGCCGTTCTTAATAAATTTTCTGACATCACCAACATCCGTTGAAACAATTGCTTTCTGCATTGACATAGCTTCCCATATAGATAATGGGGAAGACTCATTTTTAGAGGTACATATGTATATGTCCATTGCTTTAAGAAGAGACCTAACGTCTTCTCTTTTATTTAAAAAAAAAATATTTTTTATTCCATAGCATTTAATTACATATTTCAAATGCTTAAAATATTTTTTTTGACTTTGATAAATAGGCCCTACAAAAATAAAAATAACTTTATTTGAATATTTGGAAATTTTTTTAGCTACTTTCAAAAGTGTTACGAGATCTTTATATGGATTTAAATTAGCAACTGTGCCTATAATAATTTTTTTTTCATTAATTTTTTTTTTTATAAATTTTTCATTTGAATAATCTAAATTAGGATCAAAAAAATTTATATCTACTGGTGACTGGATTATAAAACTTTTACGTTTACTGGGGATCAATTTTCTATAATATTTTTTTGTGCTGTAAGAGGCAAAAATAAAACCATTTGCTAGATGACTTAGAAAAAAGAAAAATACCCTAACAATTGCTGGAGAATACGTATCATTTAACTCCCAAATACTTTTTATACCAGCTAATTTAGCTGCTAAAATACCCTTAGTTTGCCAACAACCACCGCTTACATGAACAATATCGAATTTATTCTTTTTCAGTATCTGTGCAAGCTTTATAACTTCGGTTAGAAAAAAAAATACATAAAGAAAAAAACCAATAAAACTGGATTTTATTGCTGTTAATGACAATGATAAATATTTAATATCAAGTAATTTACACTGCTTTATTAGAGCTTTAGAATTTTTTTTTGGAAAAACCAAGGTTACATCAAAAAAAGATTTTAGAGCTTTTGCAACTTTTAAATTACGAATCTGGGGCCCACCTATCCTAGCTTCCTCTATAATATTAGCTACACGCATTCAATAAGTAAAAAAAAATTTATTATTTTAAATTATTTAATTAATTCAAGATAAAATCTTATAAGCTGAAGTAAACACTTTAAATTTAGAAAAAATTTTTTTTATCAACATCTTTATAACGAAATGTGCCAGTATTATTTAACCCAGCTAAGATAATAACATACCAACAAAAATAAAATTTATACCATGGCATTAAAATAAGGTAAATTAGCACAACATATAAGAGAATAGGTTTTCTGTAAGAAAAATTTATCAAAATAATCAAAATAATAAATAAAATAAAAAAGCCGTTCTCAAAAATAAGATTTAGAACACCTGATGCTATTGCTCTACCATCAAAGCTTAATTGTGTATAACTATCAAATCCATGGCCAACTAAGAGTTTTGAAATAGATGCATTGTTTATAATATCAATTGCATTTAAATCCCGGGTAATGCGATCTTGATAAGAGGTATATTTTAATAATTCTTCTGAAAAGTTATAAATATTACCTGGATAATAAATATAAAATAACCAAATTGTTAAAGACGTAGACGTCATGATTATAATCTTTTGGTATGATTTAAAGCTAAGGAATAAAACTAGCAAATAAACAATATAGAATGATAATGAAAATGTTAAAAGACCAGCTATAAAATTAGCAAAAAAATATTTTCTTGATATTAAATTACTATTATTTTTTATTAAAACAATATTTAAAATAAAGAATAAACCTGCATACTGCGGTTCATTAAAGAAACTACAAACTCTTGCTACTTTTACGAAATAAAAATTTTTCTCCATTGTAAAACCAAAGATACTCATTCGATAATCGTAAGTTTCATTAAACTGACCAGATAACCTAAAATTTAAAATATCAACATCGATGCTACTAAATTGATGAATTAAGAAAGAAACAATAGCAGCAACAGAAAGTATAAATGAAAAACGCAACCAAAAATCAAGTAAAATGTTAAAAGTTACTTTATTTGATTTTGAGACTATAAAAAAAAAAGAGGGAAGTATAACGGCAGCATAAAATGAAATAATATTATTTAATGGACTTCTTAGTAATGTAATTTCCAAAAATAAAAAAAATAATAATAGAAAAATGATATAAAATTGTGTAGATTGGAATTTATTGAAATCCTTGTAAAGTAATAATAAAATAATTATACCAAGAAAAAGTCTTAGTTCTCTTCCAAAAAATATTGCATCAGCAAAAACAGATGGTGCGCTAAATAGCACCAACAGTATTATGAAAAAAGAAATAATTTTAGATCTTATAAGCATGTAACGAATTTATGTACGGTTCTATAAGTCATTAGATAAATAAAAATATGTTAAAAGATTAAAAAAAATCTATATAACTAGGACACTCTCATTTTATTTACTTTTTAAAATATTGTTAATTAGTAAAAATATGAACTATAATTTAAAAAAAGTCTTTTAGGAAAATAATTAAAATTAACTATGGTATTTAAAAATCTAAAAGTCAATTAAGACTAATAAGAATGCAGATTATTATTATTAATGATTTTGTCTTCAGTTTAAACGAGCCATATTTTAATACAAATAGCAAATCTTTTTTTGCTTTTTTGTAATTTAAACTCAGATAATTAAAGCGTCCTGATAAATATTTAATGTTTGTTTCCATCTTTATTTTTTGTTTATTATTTAAAACTGATAAAAAATTATAAGTCGCTCGTCGATAAGGCATAGACATATTTTTTTTTGAAATATTTTGGTCGTGAGAAAAATAATAGCCAAGTTTTTTTGGTAAATATAAAAATTGATCAGTCATAGTAGAAATCTTAAGCCATGTATTATAATCCTCTGCAGCTACCAGCTCCTTAGATTCATCAATCAAACCAATTTTTCCAAGTATATTTTTTCTAACCACCACTGATGAATTGCTGATGATATTACCACTTAATAATAAATCTATTAATATTGGTTTTTTTAATTGACGAGTTTTGATTACTTTTTCTCTATAGATACTTTGTTTAATTCTTAATATTTCTAAATCATGATAAATCAAATCGACATTATTATTAAAACAATCTACACAAGTTTTTAGTTTATCGGGAGACCACCAATCATCTGAGTCTAAAAATGCAACCCATTCTCCTCTTGCTGCAAGGATACCTCTGTTTCTAGATTTGGCGATTACTCCTGCATTGTGAATTTTTAAATATTTAATTCTTGGATCTACATATCTACTTATTACTTTATTAGTTTCATCAGTTGAATGATTATCGATTACAATAGCCTCCCAATTTTTATATGTCTGATCTAGGATAGATTGCAATGCTTTGCTAAGATAATTGGCATGATTATATGTTGGCATTACAATTGATATCAATGGTAAATATTTTTTTTTTAACATATTTTTTTTAAATTATTATTTTAAATTAATAAACTATTTCGATTAATAATAAAAAATTTTTTATATTTGTCCTTATTTCTTTTTTTACATTTTTTTTATATTTTCTAAAATTTGATCAATTTCTAAATAAATTTTTTTATCTATAAAATTAAATTTAAAACGTTGACTATCACTTTTTATAAAATTTTCTTTATTATTAAATTTTTTGATTGCGACATTTATACATAAATTAAATAGTAATTTAGTTCTTTTTTGTATTATTCTGGCAATGTTTCCAATACTAAGATTTTTATAAAAAAAATTTTCTATCGAATTTTTTAATAATTTTTTTTTTATTAGAAAATTGAGTTTTTGAACAAATATTTTAGAGGGAATTAACGATCTATAGATAGAGCTATTTTTAATTATAATCTTTTTATTTTTTAAAGCTGAAATACAAAGGCCGTATATCAAATTATTATTAATTTCTCTTAAATTTTCATACTTTTTAAATCCAAAAACATTTCCGATTCTTAAAATTGTAAACATATTTTTATGATTTAAAAATTTCTTTAAAATTATTTTCTCAGACTCATAATGTGATCTTGAATAAGAATTTTTAAAATTAATTTTTGAACGAATAGAAATATTCTCTTTTCCATAATTTTCATAAATCTGCATGGATGATATGTAAATTAATTTAATATTATACTTTAAACACAAATTACAAATATTTAACGTTATTTGATTTTTTTTTTTAATTAAACTTTTATTTTTTAATAACTGATTTTGATTTGATCCTATAAGATGGATAATATAATCGAAATTTCTTAAATTATTCGAATATTTTCTTAATAACGAATAATTTATGTAATTTTTATCTTTTTTTTTCCTTGAAAAAAAAAAGTATTTATTTTTTTTTTCACTATTTTGATTTTTAATTAATGAAGCTAAATAACCTGTGCCTCCAAATACGGCAATTTTTCGCATTATTCAAGCCATGGACATTTATTATTTTTTACCATTTTATCTAATACTTTTTTATCTCTTAGTGTATCCATGCAAAACCAAAACCCATTATGTTTGTATGCAACTAAATTTTTTGTTTTGACAGCTTTTGCTATAGGTGATCTTTCTAACATTACATTTTTATTCCCAATAAGTTTTAAAAATTCAGGTTCTACTACAAAAAAACCTCCATTGATCCAACCTTTTTGCAATTGAGGTTTTTCATCAAATTTCGTAACTATGCCTTTATTTATAAATAATTCACCGAATCTAGCTGGGGGATGTACAGCTGTTAGAGTTATTTTTTTTTTATTTTTTTTGTGAAAATTTAATAATTTTTTTAAATTTATATTTGATAAGCCATCGCCGTACGTTAGCAAAAATGTATGTTTTAGTTTATTTTTTAATTTTTTTAATCTTGAACCAGTTAAAGTCTCAACTCCAGTGTTAATTACGTCAATTTTAGCAGATATTTTTTTGTTTTTAAAATAATTTTTAATAATTTTGTATTTATATCCAGCGGCTATTATAAAATCTTTAAAACCATATTTAATATAATAATTTATTATATGCTCTAAAATAGGTTTTGAACCGATTGACACCATTGGCTTTGGTATTGAACCTGTATACTCAGATATTCTTGTACCCTTACCACCTGCTAATATGACTACTTTCATCCAAGTTTAACATTCCAATTATAATTGAAATATGGGTCATCAAATGGTCTTCTTAACATTTCATTCTTATCATGAGGTATATCCGAACAATTGGCAATAATTGAAAATTTATTTTCTATTGATTTAAATCCATTCCAAATTCCTGGCGGAACACTAACTAGACTATAATTATCTGTTGTCAAAAAAATTTCTTCTAAGATACCTTTTGTTGAACTTTTACTTCGATCATCGAATAAAACTAGCTTAATCTTTCCAACTACACAGATATAATTAACTGTCATAGATTTATGAAGATGCCAAGCTTTAACTGTATTAGGGTGAGAATACGAAAAATATATTTCTCCAAATTTAGTAAAATTTTTATCATCGTTTCTTAACATGTGCATAATTTTTCCTCGTTCATCAATAATTTGTTTTTTTGGAATAATTTTAACGCCTTCAATCACAAAAAAAATCCTCCACTTGTTTTCTACTTAATTTTTTAATATTTTTTTTATCTTTAAGATAACATTCATACCATTTCGCAGTTAATTTTAAAGTTTGGTTAAATGAGAGTTTTGGTTTCCAATTCAAGTACTTTTTTGATTTGTATATATTTAAAGAAAGTAATCCTGCTTCTTTAATTTTTTTATCTCTTTTTATAAATATTTTTTTTTTTAATTTCATAATTTCTATTAATTTAGAAATTATCTCTTTCACTGAAACGTGACTTTTATTAGGTCCAAAATTCCAAGATCCATTATATTTGTTATTACCGAAAATTTTTTTACTTAAAATAAGATAACCATTTAATAAATCAAATACATGTTGCCAAGGTCGTGTTGATTTTGGACTTCTTATAATAAATTTCTTATTAAAAATTAATGATTTTATTAAATCTGGAATAATTCTATCTTTTGACCAATCTCCACCTCCTATAACATTTCCAGCCCTAGCAGAGACTAATCCAATACTAGTTTCGCTTTGATAAATTGATTTACAGTATGAATAAAATATATTTTCAGCAGCCGTTTTTGATGCGCTATATGGATCCTCACCACCTAATTGATCAGACTCTGAATATCCTTTTTTTTTTTCATAGTTTTTATAACACTTATCAGATGTTATGATCACGGCTGATTTAACACTTTTTATTTCTTTAATAATTTCTAAAATATTTAATGTTCCAATAGTATTGGTAGTAAATGTAGATTTTGGATCTTCATAAGATTCTTTTACCAATGGTTGAGCAGCTAAATGAAAAACTATATCAGGTTTGACTTTTTTTAATATATTTCTTAAATGTTTTTCATCTCTTACGTCGCTAAAATAATTTTTTATCTTTTTATCTAATTCTAATAGGTAAAAATTATCAAATTTATTTTTTGGCTTAAGACTATATCCCGTTATTCTTGCGCCGCTTAAATATAGAATAAATGCTAACCAAGATCCTTTGAAACCAGTATGGCCTGTAATAAAAATTTTTTTTCCTTTGAAAAATCTCAAATTTTCCATTTAATTGATAGAATATGACATACTGTTGAAATTAGAATTTAAAAATTTTTTATAATTACTTTTGTCAATTATATGAAAAATTGGTAAATGAAAAACTAACTTTCCTCCTTTTTTTATATAATTTATTTCTTGTCTAATAACCTCTGATCTAAAAGACCATATTAAAACTAATAGATATTTCGGATTACTTATTCTCATTTCTTTTTTAGAAATAATTTTGATATTACTTCCTGGCGTATATCTATTTAATTTGAAAGGGTTGGCGTCGCATATAAAAGATAGGTTTTTATTTGTTAATTTTAAATGATTAAGCACTATATTGCCTTTTGTGGATGCCCCATATCCCATAATATCTTTTGCAGGTATATTTTTTAAAAATTCTAATAATGTTTTTTTAACATTTTCTACTCTATCTTGAAAAAAATCAAAAATATTTTCATTAATATCCGCCTCTTGCTCTAAAACTTCTTGAACAATTTTTTTCGGTCTTATTTTTGATTTTTTTTTCACGCATATAACTTCTATGCTACCGCCATTAATTTCATTAAAACTTAAATTAATTACTTTCATGTTATTATTTTTTAAAATTTTATTAAATGTTGTTAAAGAATAGTATGTAACATGCTCATGACAAATTTGGTCATAGGTTAAATTTTTAAACAAAAGTGGTAAGTAAGAAAATTCAACCATCCAAATTCCATCATTGTTTAAAAGTTCATAAATATCTATGCAGAATTTATTTGGATCTTCAATGTCATAAAACATGGCAAATGAAGTTATGATATTAAATTTTTGTCTAACTTGTAGGGAAGATAAATTACCTAATAATTTTTCCTTAGAAAAAAAATCTGGAATAACAAAAATATCTTTTTTGTAATTATTAATAAATTTTTTAGCAGAAGGATCTATTCCATATAGCTTAATAGTCTTTAAACTTTTAAAGAAATTTAAAAAAGTGCCATCGTTTGAACCAATATCTAATATTTGACCTTTAAGTAATTTTTTATAATTTAATTTCAAAAAATCAAATTTTTTTCTCATATGATTTACCATTAGTGGACTTAGAGAGGTGTTATAACCATAGGTTAAACCATACATATCTTCTAAGGGTGGCAATGAACTAAATTGAACCAAATCACATTTTAGACACTTAAATAAATCTAATGAATATTTTTTTAAATTAGCTTTAGGTTTATTATAAAATACGCTGCTGATTGGCTGTTTTCCTATTTTGAAAACTTTCTTTAGCTTTAAATATCCGCAATTTTTACATCTCGCCATAAAATTATAAATTAAATTCTCTAAGTTTTTTATTAATAAAATTTATTTCTTTTACTTTTAGATGCGGGTGTAAGGGGAGTGACACAAGCTCTTTCCATATTTTTGATGCATTAGGTATCTTTGACTTGTACTTTTTATATAATGGATGCAATGGTAATGGCATCAAGTGAACGCTAGTAGAAATATTATTTTTTTTTAAAAAAGAAATTAAATTATCTCGATTTTTAGAGCGGACTGAAAATATCCAGTAAGATGATTTTTTTAAGTTATAAGGAAACGTCGACGTTAGATTTTTACATCTTTTAAGATTTGATAAATATCTATTTAGAATTTTTATTCTTGAATTATTAAAAAAAGAAAGTTTTTTTAATTGCACTCTACCAATCGAAGCTTCGAGATCATTCATATTATATTTATATCCAAGCTGCTTAATTTCATAATACCAATGAAGTTTAGCTTTTGATTTTTTTGAACTATATAAATACCTCTGCTTATGTCTAAGCAGCGGATCTTTGTCCCATCCATGAAAACTTAATGATTTTAACTTTTTGGCCATAAAACTATTATTCGTTACAATCATACCTCCGTCACCAGTTGTCATCATTTTTTTTTCCTCAAAGCTAAAACAACCAAAATGGCCCCAGGTACCAAGTTTTTTTTTTTTATAATAACCACCACAAGTTTCTGCGCAGTCTTCTATCACTATTAAATTTTTTTTTTTTGCCCATTTCATAATCTTATCCATTTCACATGGATGTCCCCCAAAATGAACAGGAATTACTGCTACACAATCTTTTGTATATTTTTCTTTTAGATCCTCCATATTTATATTTAAATCGTTTTCGTTAATGTCTACAAAAACTGGAATTAATCCACAGTAAAGAACTGCTGCTGCAGTCGCACTAAAAGTTATAGCTGGCACTAATACTTTTTTTCCTTTTTTAAAATCATTACATAAAAGCGCAAGATGCAATGCAGCTGTGCATGAGTTTACTGCTATACTATGTTTTACTCCAAAAAATTTGCTCCACTCTTTTTGAAATTCTTGAACTTGCTCACCGTAACCGATCCATGCTTTTTTAAAAACTTTTTTTACAGAGTCTAACTCTCTCGAGTCTAAGGAGGGTTGAAATAATCTTATGTATTTCATAATTTATTTTTTTTTAAATATATATGTTTGGATTTGAGAAAATTTATTCGTATACTGATTACTTGACATTGAAATTGCAATTTTTTCTAGTGGATGATCATAGCTAGTTTTTTCATTTAAAAATTCTTTAGCATATCTTGCATAAATTAATCTCGTTATATAATAAAAATCACTTGCAAATGGTGAAATTTCAATAAGATTTAAGTTATTAAATTTATAATTTTTTATTTTTTCATCATCAAAAAAAAGGTTATGAAAAGGAGGAATTATTCTATGTAAGTTGTATCTTTCTCTTTCAAAATTCAGTCTATTTTGAGCATCAGCAGAACTTTCAACTAAAATCATAGTTCCTTCCTCTTTAAGGAAATGACCTAAGTTATCTATTGTCTGAAATTGTAACTTTTGCTCTAAGACATTTTGGATAGCTCTTTTTGTGATTATAAAATCATATTTTTGATCAAAAGAATCTTTGTTAATATCAGTCATATCTTGTTGGATAAATTTATGTTTTTCTGTTGAAGATCTTTTTTTACATACTTGAACTAAATCTTTAACAAAATCGGTCCCAAGGTAAGAAAAATTATTTAGTTTTTTTAAAAGTTTAGAGTATAAAATACCATTGCCACATCCTATTTCTAAGATACTTTTATTATCTTTTATTCTTTTTAGTATCTCATTATCCTCTACGTCATCAAAAGCTACGTCGTTTGTGCAAACTTGTTTTTCTGGATTTGTCTTGAGTCTTTCAACCCAAAAATCGTGATTTTCTTTTTTTAATTTATAATCCATTTAAATTTTATTCTATTGTAAATATTAAAAAGTTTTACATATATAAAGTATATTGGTGAAAAATATACACTCGGGTAAATTAAATTATACACAAAATGTCTCTTAAAATTAAAGTATTTTTTTACTCTGTAGTCATTAGTAAAAAATATTTTTAGCATTTCTACAAAAAAATTTCTAAGTGCAAAATTTTTGCAATAAAAATATTTCCAAAATGGAAGTCCTCTAGATCTATAATAGTCTAATATTTCTGGTACTCTAACAGCAACTATAAATACATAAAGCTTAACCCACTCTCTTACACCCTGCAGACAAACACACAAAGGTTGACCATGAATGAATGCCTTTGAATTTTTAAATGCATTTGCAAATATCATAGTGTTAAAAAAAGTATTATCAGTGTTTGACATCCAATTCTTATCCTTAATATTTTTTTGATTTAAGCATGATAAATTTTGTTTCCACATTTTTCTCCGAAACATAGACAAAAACATACCTAATAAAAAATCAAATGAAACACTAGGATCAATAACATCCCAAAAATTAACTTTTTTATTTATTTTTTTTCTTGAAAATGTTTTTAATTTTTTTGGTATTTGGTAAGTTGAGAATGGATGGGTAAAATTTTGTAAAAAACTTTTTTCAAGTAAAAAAGCATTAATAAAAAAATAATCGACATCTTTATATTTATTTAATAATTTTTCAATTACTTGCAAACTTTTAGGTAAAATGAGATCGTCATTCCCAATTGTCCAAACAAATTCACCACTTGCCATGCTTACAGCTTTTAGAAAATTTCGTGTTATTCCAAAGTTACGCCTAAATCTATTAAATTTGATATTTATTTTTTTTTTATATTTTTTAATAATTGATTTTATATCGTGATTAGAACCATTATCTGAAACACAAACTTCTAAACTTAATGCTTTGCAATTTTTTTTGCTGATATATATAGCTTCAAGGCAATTCTCTAAATGTTTTGGCCGATTATAAGTAGGTATACAAATACTTAATTTCACTTGTTTATTAAATTATTTTTTTTAAATTTTATTAAAATTTTTTCTTTTATGGTTTAATTAAAATTTTTATTTTTTTTGGATAAAATATGGTCTTCCAAATTTAGATACTCTCTGAACTTTTAGTTTATTTTTTTTTATAAACTCGTCAACGGCTAAAGTTGCGCCTTTTATATGAGTGTAATCGTCAATAAGAATAATACCATTCTTAGAGATATACTTATAAGTATTTTCTAATGCAAATTGCGTAGGTTTATATACATCTAAATCTAAGTGCAATAAGGAAATCCTTAATTTTTTATTTTTTATAAGATATTTTGGTAAAGTCTCTAAAATATCTCCCTTTATAAGTTTATAATTTGATATTTTTTTTTTTTTTAAGTATTTTTTTAGTGAATTTATATTTATACCCAAGCCAATATTATCGTCATGCCTAATTGCAAAAGCTTTATCCGCTTTACTATTTTTATATTTTTTTTTTTTGTATTGAAATTTTCCAAATGCATCAAAGCCTATTACTTTCCTTTTATTTTTTTTTTCCAAAAGATCTCTAAAAGTCAAAAATCTTATTAAACTTACACCTTTAAAGACTCCAAATTCAACAATTTCACCTTTAATTCTCAATATTTTTTTATAAATTTCATAATGATCTAATAATTTGAGAATTCTTTTTTTTTTTGAAGTAAGGTAAAACAAATTTTCGTGTTTCCAAAAATTCATATTCTATTCTTTTTTATTATTCTTATAAAATTATAAGCAAAATTTTTATCTGGTATTTTAGTATAAAGACTCACAAATTTTTTTAAGTTTTTTTGAACATTATCACTATACCACCATTTCAACGGGTCATTCCATACCATAATTAAATGCTCATAAAGTTTATCACTATTATCAAATAAAATTTTTGCATTATTTAATAATTCATAATCCTTTATAACAAAGTTATTTTGATGTTGACTTCCATCACCCCACATACATAAAGTTGGTTTATTTATAGCAAACATTTCTAACATACCCGTTGAGTCATGGTTAAAAAGTATTATTTTTGCATTATTAACAACTTTAAAATAATTTTGTTCAGAATAATCTATTTTAAATCCAGTTAATTTTTTAAGTTGCTCATTTTTATATTTAGAAGAATAATGGGCTCTAATTAATGTTTCTTTTATAATTTCATTAGGAAGTTTCTTACAAAGTTCCACTGTAAGATCCATTTGTTTCAATCCCTCACTATATCTATCATACGGTGCTGAATTGTAACCCATTGATCTTGTTAATATTAAAAATTTATTTAATTTTTGATCTTTAAAATAGTTGCTATTTAAAATTTTAAAATTTACAAATTTTATATTATTTTTTTTAGTAATATCAGTTTTATTACCCCAAGTTAAAAAATAATCACAAGTATTGCACTCATTGTTAAAACTATTATCTAATCTTGTAATATATGAACCGCCATGTTGAAAAACAAAATATTTTATTTTTGGATTAATAAATTTTTTTAAAGCAAGATAAAATTTAAATGGCTCATTACTTTCAAAAGCATAGCTTGTGCAGATTATTTTTGGGCTTTTAGGAAAATTTAATTTTTGTGAAAATTTTATTAGATTATTAAAATCCTCTACAATAAATAATGGCAAAGATTTATCTAATATTTGAATAATTAAATTAAAAATTTCTAAAAAATGTTGATTGTGATTTTTATTATTTTGTTTTGTAAATTTTTTGAAATTTAATTTTTTTCTTATTTCTTGATCAAATTTTGAATAATTGAATTGAAGCTTATTCGGATATATCCTTGGAATTTGGCATAACAAGAAATCAATTTTTTTTTCGGTAAAAAATTTAAAACCAGTAATGTACATAAATACATTTGATTTATTTGGAAATAAATTTATTATATAAATATAAAATTTTTTAATAAGTTGTTTGAAATTTTTACTAATTTTTGTAGGTGATTTATTACTTAAAAACTCTTTATCATTAAAATTTTTTTCAGGAGTGGGGATTTTTTTTAATTTAATATTAAAATTTAAGTTACTTAATATATACGAATATATACAAGAATTCCAAGTATTATTTGTAGTAGCATGCTGTATAGTATGTGTTTCTGATGTATAAAAATTATAATTACTTGTATTATAAATTTTAACATTTTGAATATTAAATACTTTTTTAATTTTAATAATATTTTTATATTTTAATATAAATTGTTGTATAAATTTTCTTAACCATGCACCAATAATAATCTCATAAAATTTTTGGTCATAATTTTTTTTAAAAATTAAATTCAATTCAATTTTTATACATTCCAAAATTTCGTAAAATATTACGTTTGATAGTTTATAATTATCAATTCTAAAATTATAATCTAAACTACTTGAAAAAAATTGATCAGAGGGTTTTTTTGTCTTGCATTGATCATAAGTATACCGATCAACAAATAAATTAATAAATTCCCCGCTTTTCTTAAAAAAATCATTTGATGGATTTATAACAAGATTTATTTTCAATGGAGTTTTAAAAAAAGTTTATAATCTTTAAGACTGTCTATTTCAAACCAATTTTTTTGGTAATTCTTAACATAAATTTTACATATCTTTTTTTTTACAATTAATTGGAATAATGTTGTTATATCGATTTTATTTAAATTTTTAATATCTTTAAAAAGATGCTGCTTAATCTTACACCATGAATTTGGATCAATTTTAAACAAACCCATGTATTGGCCTTTGATATTTTTATAGAAATTTGTTCTATTTCCAATTTCTATAAGTTGATTTTTACTATTAGTTCTAAAAGTCTCTAAATCTGATAAAGGATTAATAAATCTTTTTTTCCAATATTTTTTCCAATATTTAAAACTTAAAATAACAATCCCTTTTTTTGTTTTAAAATTTTTTAAAATTTCGATTGCATTTTTTTCATAAAATATATCCGAATAAGAAATGATAGCTTGATATTTTGATAATATTTTGTCTGCACAAATCAAGCTACCTAAAATATTTGTTGTTTTCCATTTCTCGTTTTTAATTTTATTAATCTTTTTAAATTGTTTGAATTGATTACTTTTATACCCTGTAATTATAATTATTTTTTTGAATCCTAAACTTTTAAAATTTTCCAAAATTTCATCAATAAGTCTTTTATCTTTGTCAATTTTTATAAAAGATTTTGGTTTATTTTTTGTTAAAATACCCATTCTAGAGCCACGACCGGCAGCTAGTATAATAGGAATAATTTTATTTGAATCTTGTTTTAGTTTCATTATAAGAATTTAAAATAATATAATATTTTACTTAAAAATATCTATGAATTATTGCAAACGCTGCATCATGCCAGATACTAGACCAGATCAATACGTAAACAATGAGGGTATTTGCAATGCATGTTTGAGTTTTGATTTACAACAAAATATTGATTGGGAAAAGAAAAAATTGGATTTATTAAAAATTATAACTAAAACAAACTTGGATAAAAATAGATGGAATTGTGTGGTTCCTGGTAGTGGTGGAAAAGATAGCACTTATCAAATTATTAGAGCTAGAGAATTGGGACTCAATCCTGTTTTTGTAACAGCTTCAACCTGTGATTTATCTACAATTGGCAGACAAAATTTAAATAATATAAAAGATTTAGGTTTTGATGTTATTGAAATTTCTAACAACTCCAAGGTTAGAGAAAAAATTAATAAAATTACTCTTGAATTAATTGGAGACATTTCTTGGCCTGAACATGTATCTATATTTACGGCTCCAGTCAGATTTGCATTGGCTTATGATATCCCATTAATTTTATGGGGAGAAAACCCACAAATCGAATATGGGGGGCCAGAAAAATCTTTAAATAATAACATACTTGATCAAGCGTGGATGGAAGAATTTGGCGGCCTTATAGGGTTTAGAGTTTCCGACTTAACTGAAACATATGGATTTAAAAAGCACGAATTAGAAATTTATAAATATCCGGAAAATAAAATTTTAAAAGAAAAATCTATAACAGGAATTTTTTTAGGTTATTATGAAAAATGGGACAGTATTAGAAATTATGAGATATCTAAAAAAAATGGTTTTAAGAAATTTAAGGGTGATTTAGAAGGATGTTATTTAAACTTTGAAAAAATAGATAACTACCAACATGGGATTCATGATTATTTTAAGTTTTTAAAATTTGGCTTTGGAAGAGCGACTGACCAGTTAAGTTATTGCGTTCGTAGGAAATTAATATCACGATCAGATGCAATCCAATTAGTTCAAAAAATAGAAGGAAAATACCCAAATAGTTATATGAAAAAATCGCTTAGAGATATTTTGAAAAAGATTAATATAAAAGAAAGTGAATTTATTAAAATATGCGATAACTTTACAAATAAAAAAATATTCAAAACTAACAACTCTAATAAATTAATTAAAAACAAAGATGGCAGTCCAATCAAGCTTAATTATGACAACTAAGAGTAAAAAAGTTGGGATAATTAACTATGGTGTTGGAAATTTAAGATCCCTTAAAAATTGTATTGATGGTTTAGGGTTTAATTCGGTGCTTATTGATAAACCTAATAATTTAAAAAAATATAACAACATTATCTTACCTGGTGTTGGTTCTTTTAAACATGCAATGCAATTAATCAACTCATTTGGGTGGAATAATGAAATTTTAGAAAATATAAAAATTAAAGAAAAAAAAATTTTAGGAATATGCCTTGGTATGCAACTTCTTTTATCGAAAGGCTTCGAATTTGGAAACACTAATGGTTTAAATTTAATTTCAGGAAAAGTAGAAAGTCTCAAAAAATTAGGATGTAATGAATTAGTTCCTCATATTGGCTGGAATGAGGTTAGTATAAAAAAAGAAAATTCTTTATTTAAAGATATATCAGATAATTCTAGTTTTTATTTTATTAATAGTTATGCATGTAAACTGACAAACAATAGTCATGAATTAGGATATACGAATTATAGTGTTAATTTTACCAGTGTTTTAAATGATAAAAATATATTTGGGGTTCAGTTTCATCCTGAAAAAAGTTCAAAAGTTGGCAGACAATTACTAAATAATTTTTTAAATGCTTAAAAAAAGAATAATTCCAGTCTTATTATGGAATGGCTCTACTTTGGTAAAAGGTCAAAATTTTATAAATGAAAGAAAGGCTGGATCAGCCATCGCAACAATTAAAATTTACGTTTCTAGAGACGTAGATGAAATTTTTTTTTTTGATATCTCTAATACTAACAATGCAAATGTTGATAAGAACTTTATCGAGAGCATTACTGATTGTGTAAGTGTACCAATAACAATTGGTGGTGGGATAAGATCAATAAATCAAATGGACGATTTATTTAGATCTGGAGCAGATAAAATTTGTTTAAATACAAGTGTTTTTCAGAATCCTGAACTAATCAATAATGCTTCAAAAAAATTCGGCTCTCAAGCTATTTCTGTTTCTATAGATGTTAAGAAAATTAAAGATGAATATGTTTGTTTTAAAAATAATGGAAAATTAAATACTAATAAAAAATTTTTGCCATGGTTAAAAGAATGCACTGATAGAGGTGCTGGAGAAATATTAATTAATTCCATAGATCACGATGGTCTTATGCGGGGTTATGATTATGAACTAATAAAATTAGCTGTTAAAGCATCAAACGTTCCTATTGTCGTAAATGGAGGGGCTGGAAACTATGAAGACTTTTATAAAGCTCACTTGTGCGGTGCAAGTGCTTTTGCCGCTTCAAGCATGTACCACTTTGCAAATTTTACTCCTACTGAGGCAAAAAAATATCTAATAGAAAGAAAAGTAAACGTTAGAAAAAATTTTTGATTTTTAAATAAATAAAATCTATAAAATTTAATTTGTTTTTATGAATGCTTAAATATATTGTATAATAATGAAAGTTTCATTAAAAAAATCAACTTTGAAGGATTGTTTATTTTTTTTTAGTTTAAGAAATCAAGCAAACAATCGCAAACTATCTCTTATAAGCTCGAAAATTAATATAAAAGAACATATCGATTGGTATTCCTCAAATTATAAAAAAAACATTTTTTATACATGTTATGCAAATAAAACAAAAGCTGGCTATATAAGAGCAGAATATAAAGAAGATACGTTATTAATTTCAATTGCTTTTTTAAAAAAATTTCAAAAAAAAAATATAGCTACTAAATGTTATAATATTTTTGAAAAAAAATTATCAAATAATTTTATATTAATAGCAAAAATTAAGAATAATAATTTATTGTCAAAAAAATTCTTTATTAAAAATAATTTTTCTCTACTAAAAAAAGAAAAAATAATTCAAACTTATTACAAAATATATTTTAAAAATAAAAATAAATATTTAGAAACAATAAAAAAAATTGAAAATGTTAGAAAAGGAAATAATATTAATTGGATGAATTTATTGAGAGTTGCATTCAAACATTCTCCTCAAGAAACTGCGTCAATTTTTAAAAATATTTTTAAGGATGATAAAAAAATAAATAAATTATCAAAAAAACTTTTTTAATAATTTAATTATTGTAATAATTTTTTTTAATTGGAGTTGCTTGTTTTATGTTTTTTAATGATTTTTTTCCTAATATTTTATCAAAGTATTTTGGAGAAATTCCAAAACTAGGTCTTATTATCTTTATATTATTTTTGGTAAACTTTTCACCTTTTAAAATATTTCTTGATGCATAAATAGATCTTTTAAAAATAATTGAATTCTCTTCAGATTTTAAAATTCCATAATATTTTTTTCCGATACTTTCCCATGCTCGTCTTGACTCACAAACTAAACTGTTGAGTTCAGAGGGATTAATTGAAAAAGAATCGTCTAATCCTCCATCATTACTATTTAGGGTGAAATGTTTTTCAATGATACACGCTCCAAAAGCTACAGATGCAATTGCAACTCCTATGCCAGGAGTATGATCACTTAAGCCAACTTCTACATTAAATCTTTTTTTAATGTCTAAAATTGTTTTAAGATTACTATCTCTAACTGAGGCTGGGTATGAACTTGTACATTTAAGAAGTGCAAAGTTTTTAGCTTTATTCTTTCTTAGATATATTACCAATTATTTAATATCCTTAAGAGTTGAAACACCTAAAGATATTATTATCGGCTTTTTAGTTTTTATTATTTTTTTAATTAACGTAAAGTGATTATTTTCAAAAGAAGCTACTTTAAAAACTGGTGGATTAAATTTTCTTAAGAAATTAACTGCCGTTTCATCGAACGGTGTACTAAAACAAATTATATAGTTTTTTTTTGCTCTATTAAAAATTTCATTATGCCACTCCCAAGGAGTTGATCCCTTTTTATACAATTCGTATAAATATTTTCCATACCAAAGACTTTCTTTTATCAGTTATTAAAAAATCTCTATCTTTTGAATCTAAAGTAATGGTATTGACCTTATATGTTTGAATTTTAACGGCGTCAGTTCCTGCTTTTTTTGCTTCATCAACTAGTTTTAGTGCTCATTGCAAACTATTATTATGATTTTCTGAAATTTCGGCAACTGTAAAATGGGGGTTTTATGATTTATTATTTTATTATGAATAATAAATATAAAATTTATTTATGTATTTTTTTTAATAAAAGTATAAATTTTATTCTCATAATTTTCATTGTAAAAAGTTGTAGATTTATAAAACATCATTAAATCATCTATATTATCAATTTTCATTTTACCTTTAAAATATCCCATTTTATATGAAAAATTTTTTTCATCATTTTATAATATCTCTTACTTCTTAAAAAAATCTTTTGCGATTTTTAATAATTTTTTATTAAATATCTTATCTCTTTCAGGGTGCCACATCCATCCAAGCCAATTATATTTTTTGTGTTTAATTGCTTCAATCTGATTATCATCAGAATATGCAATTATCTCAAAATTTTTGCCTAGTTTTTTTATTCCGTATTCATGAAAGCTATTAACTTTTAATTCATAAGCATTTTTAATTTTTATTTTATGATTAGTTCGAACATGATTATTTATCTTTTTTAAAGACCCTCCCTCTAAAAAGTTAATAAATTGTAGACCATGACAAATTCCTAGAAGAGGTAAATTTTTTTTTTTTGAAAAATCTACAAGTTTTTTTTCAATTTTGTATCTTAATGAATTTTTATTAATATTATTTCCTCCACTTAATATTACGCCTCTGACTCTCAATGAACTATGATCTAGTAAATAATTTAAAGTTATCAAATCTGAAACTAAAAGCGGTTTAAAACCTAGATGCAAAACCCAGTCAATAAGCTTTGTATCTATGCAAATTCTTAATTCTTTTTTTCCATAGAAATAATCTTCTCGCATTGAGATGAAGATAAATTTATTATTCATATGCTATAGGACTCTAATAACTAAATTTTTACAATTAAGATTTATCTTTTTAGATTGCTTAATTTGTTCAAAAATAGTCTCACCACAGCCTATGGCTGCAGGAATATTTAATTCGTTACATCTAATAGTCATATGAGAGTTTACTCCTCCATATTTAGTTATTAAGCCACTTATTTTAAAACTAAAAATAAAATCGAAACCAGGATCAGCATTTTCTAGCAATATTATTTTATAATCTAAATCATTCTCTATTTTCTTTTTTAAAAATAATGTTTTGGCAGTTATATTTTTTTCTGTAACAAAATTTGGTATACTTACGACAGATGCACCAACATATGCATTTTCTTTTTCAACAATAATTTCTGGTAATTTTATTATTTTATTTAATTTTGATTCTTTGATATTTTTATCTATCTTTTTGTTAATAATTCTCTTTGAAGATTTTGATAAATGAATTATTTGATCAATTGTTAAATTTTCAATTTCTTTTACTTTAATATTTTTTGCTTGAGCAAAATTTGTAATCTTTTCAAGAATTGTATTTACACTTTTTGTAAAAATAAATTTTGCATACTCTCTAGATTTGATGGAATTTTTAAGATACTCAAATAATTTGTTTACGTTTAGATCAATTTTTTTTTTAATTAGAAGATTCTGAATTCTATTTTTTTTCTGTAGAGATAAATAGAAATTTTTATGCTTTATAATAGAATTTATATCATTATTGATTAATATTTTTTTACTCATTTTAGAGTAATTGTTGGCTTTAATATCATAAGTTCCTGCACGCAAGTGTCCATATTTATCAATAAAACTTTTATATGATAATTTTTTTTTCTTTAAAAAAAACTGAGCATTTAGTAAATCAGTAGTTACAGTTGAAAAAGATCGCATAAAGTTTTCTACATCTCTTTCACTTAAAATATTTATCCCTTTTAAAGAAATTAATAGATCTTTAGCAACAAAAGCATGTCTTGCTAAAATTGAAAAAGGTATAATTCCATATTTTTTTAGGTTCTTAATTATCCTTTTAATTGATAAAACTTCAAATTTTCTATCATAAATTTTATTATTTTGTATTTTGTTTAAAATTTCAATTTTATTTAAATTATATTTTATACTTCCGTGGCTTTTATCTTTTAAATTATCTACAAAGATTTCAAGAAGTTTATTTTCTATATCTTGTTTATTTTTTTTATAGCCTAAATCCTCTAACTTTTTTTTAATTTGAAAAGAAAAACATGTTGGAAAAAGATCAAATTCAATTTTATCATGAGAGGAAGGATAGATTTTCAATTTAGACATACTTTTATCTATTAATTCTTTGGAGGTACTTTTTTTTAAACTCATCGGCAATAAAGAATTTAAACTTTTTCTAATGTCAATATAAGGTCTGCCAGCAAAACTTTTCATCAATTTACTATCTTGAAAAAATTTATAACCCATTTTTTTTCTTGCGATTAACCAACATTGGTTAGTAATTAACTTAGAATAAAGGCTATAGCTTAATTTTGATGGAAACTGACCAAGCATTTCAGCGGGATTCCAATCTGACATTTGACTGAACATTGTTGTTTTGCCATTTAATTCAGATTTATCTTTTTTTTTAAAAGAATTCTTAATGTTATTAAATTCAAACTCTAATTTTTTATTAAAGTCTTTAATAGTAAAATTTGTATTTACTTTTTTTTTTAACACAATAGGTCTAACTTGAAACAGGTATAGTTTATTTGTTTTAGTAATGCAAAATTCTATATCAAGGGGAACCATGATAAAATTTTCAATTTCTTTTGTAGCTTGAATTAATTTTTTAAATCTAAAAGACTTTAAATAATTTTTTTTACTTTTGAATATATAGAGTGTTTTATTTGCATAAACTGTGTTTCCTGAAGTTACAGTATCGGATCTTCCAGTCACATCATCATAATTTATTATATAATAATTTTTATATCCAAGATTGTCTCCTGTAAAAATCACACCACTCATTCTAATTTGCTCTATCATTTCTTGAACTAAAATTTGTTGATTAGAAACTCCTTTCTTTTTCTTTTTATAACTTCTAATGACCTTATCTATAGATTTTGTTATTTCTTTCGTATTATCAGAATTAATATTTAACACGGAGTCAAAAGCTCCAGCAGCTGACAGTTTATCAGTGTCTTCAAAATTAGTTGAAGATCTAAATATTATTTTTTTTTTAAATCTTTTTTTAATACTATTAATTATATTTTGTTTATCGTTTCTCCATTCACTAACTAAAAAAATTAAAGATTTTGGGATCAAAAATACTTGAATTTTATTCTCTAGGTTCTTTAATGTATTCCCTTTAGTATCAAGCATACATCAACTCTTGTTGGATTTTTTTAGCAACAATTCTATTTCCATAGGCTGTCAAATGACCACCATACTCATCATTAAAATAAATTCTTTTGATATTTTTCTTTGATAAAAATTCTGTTAAATTAATTATTTTTATATCTTTTATTGAATTGAAAAATTTACAATAATAATTTTTACCTCTTTTAAAAAGCTCAATATCTCTTTTTTGTGGAAATATTATAATTACAGGAATTGAATTTCTTTTTTTTGCATTGTCTAAAAATCTTTTAATTAACAATCTAAATAACATCGTGCTACTTTTTTCTAAGTAAAGATTATTAGCGCCCTCAATATTATTTAAATAATAAAGAGGAAAAAGAAATTCTTTCTTATTTTTTTTTTTACTTAATAAAAAGAAAATAATTTTTATAAATAATTTGCAATTAAAATTAAAATTTCTAAAAAAAGATATAATATAAGGCTTACGAAACTGAAATTTTTTAAATCTTTTGAAATAGAAATTGTCATTTTTTGAAACAAAATTAATGATTTTAGAAATTTTTTTTTTTTTAAAACTATTTTGACTTATTATGGGATTTTTTCTTAAGTATAGCTTTTCACCCTTTAAAAAAAAACTAGGTTTAAATGCATAAATATTTCCAAATTCCAAATAATGTTTCCAGATTGAATTTATTCTATTTATAGTTTCTGGAACTGCTCCAATGATACTATAAATTGAACTATTATTTTTATTACTTTCATATCTTAAAAGGGCCTGATCAAATCCATAATTTCCAACTCCATAATTTATGACATTATAATTCATATTTTTTGACAAAATCTCAGTCCACACCTGTTCATCATTAACAAAACGTCCAAAAACAAAAGAGTCACCATAAGCTTCTATTTTTTTTTTAAATTTCTTATATTTAGATTTTCTTGCACCTAATTTATCAATGGAAAAAATTGTTTTTTTATTAGTTTTATCATGAAAACCTCTAATGTCGGTTCTTTTTAACCAACCAAGTTTTTTGTCATAACTTGATTTAAAAAAATTCTCTATATCCTTCTTTTTAAAATCTGGAAACTCGTCATTCTCAGTAATTAACCATTGAAAATTTTTTTTGTTAAAATGAATAAAAAAAAATAAAAATACTTCTAAAATCGAAATAAAAAAAATAAAGTACAATAAACTAATCATTTTTTCTTAATAACCCTCTGATTAATTTTAAATTTTTTTTTAACGACTCTTCATCAAAATTATTTATAATTTTTAAATCAGGGTTTTTTGGTTTAGTAAATTCGATCTCAACTCCAACAACATTTTCATTCTCTTTGCCTTCTTTAAAATATACATTTTTGTTATTTCTTTCCTTTAAAGTAGATATTGGAACATCAATAAAAATTTCGTAATATTGTTTTATATTTTTTTTATTCCATTCTAGCCAATCAGGAAATAAAGATAAAACTGGAACAATTACGTTAACTTTGTTTTGACTAAGAAAAAGTGTTAATTTTGAGATTCTTGAAGCGTTTATATTTCTATCTTTAATTGAAAAACCTAAATCATTATCAAAAACTTTTCTTATTACGTCTCCATCTAAAATTAAAAAATTTCCATAATCATTACTAAGCTCTTCCTTAAGTTTTGAGCTTAAAAAACTTTTTCCAGAGCCAGATAAGCCTAAAATCCAAATGACCACAGTATAAATTAATTATTATTATTATAAAACATTTCTAAATTTAATAATTTCTTAAATTTTTTTTCACTTACTTTACTTTTAATTTTTTTTAATTTTTCAGTTCTTTCAAGTTTATGTAAAATTCTCGGTAAATTTTCTTTTTTCATAATTTTTTTTGTGAATAAGGTTTTTTTTAAATTCAAAAAATAACAAATTTTATTGATATTAAAATTAGTGTTTCTTGCAAAATCATCAAAATTAATTCTTAATATTTTTTTTTTATCTCTAATTCTCTTATATACACTTATTTCTTTTCTTACGCACTCATCTACCATATCAATTATTACTTCGGTTTTATTTGCAAGATTATTTGCTATAAAGTTATTATAAAAATAAAAAGGTTTAACTTTATTATTTTTAGAGATTAAGGGAATTTGACAGAGAATTTGATTCTCAGCTAAACCTAAATCGTACTTAATCCAAGAATTAACTATATCTATCGGATTTCGATGTATATTGATTATTTTTAAGTTTTTAATTTGAAGATTTTTCCAAAATTTATAAAACCAAATTCCATCATGTGCATCGAGAAGCATATGTGTCCGAATTTTTTCGTGATAAGCTAAAACTTTTGCTCCTCTTTGTGATACAATTCTTTGTTTGTATAAATTGGGATTTTTAGACTGATAAACACTGGTCTCATCTTCCACTCTGAAATTCAAATTTCTACCAATAAGTTGTTCATAATAACTTAAGTCTAATATGTGTTGACCAAAAAATCTTGCAATCTCTAAATTAATTTTTTTAAAATTATACAAAATTGAAAGCTGATCTAAATAATAAATTTTTCTTAATATCTCTACATTGGATAAACTTGCTACAATGGGTGAAACCATACTTTTCCCAGATGTATGCGTACCGGTAACTAAAATTAAATTATTTAAAAAATGTTTTTTTATAAATTTCATTTTTTTAAATATAATTTTTCTAATTCAATTAACTTTTTTTTAAATTTATTACTGACATTTTTAATTATTTTTTCTTTTTTTATTTTACGAGTTAAATTTGCATTATCTCTATTACCATTTTGATTTATAATTTCCAAAGCAGTAAATTCACTTTTTTTTAAGTTTAAAAATTTTTCAACTTTTTTTATTTCGATATCAGTTTCGTGTACGAGGTTTTCAAATTTTAAAAGTAAAATATTTTTTATATATTTTTTTTTATATTTTAAATAATTTTTTTTTTGGACGCTGTACAATTTCTCCAATAAAAAAATTGTTTTCTCATTTGCATTTTTTAATTTAGCAAACTCATTTTCATATCCCTTGCACCAGAAGGGGTAGGATATTTTTTTTTTAGAATTAAAAGCTAGCGTGGTGTTTCTTGGGTTTAAATAAAAATGACCGTGATATTTCTTTTGTTTCCATTCAAAAATTAAATCTATAGGATTTCTTTCAATAAAAATCACCTTTGATTTTGGAAACGATTTAAATATAAAATTTGGATTTATTAAAATGTCGTGAAACATTATTGGATAATTATTTTTACTTTTTCTTATATCTTTAATTTTTATATCCCCTTCATTTCTTGATTTTTCTCTTTGAAGATAAATTTTATAATTTTTATGTTTATTTATAGAGCTATAATCAAATTTTCGTCTATTCAAACCTCTTCCGATATTAAGATTATATATTTTCTCATTATAAATGTGCTTAAATAAATAAGATGCACTTTCATCATCGATCATTTTTAAATAGTTTAAATAATAAACATTTTCGGCCGTAGAATTACAAATAAACATTTCAGTTTTTTTAAATGTGGAGACTATTGGACATAAAAAACTTTTCCCACTTCTTGTAACCCCTCCTAAAAATATAATTTTACCAGTCAAAACATTAATTATAGGACTATTTTTTTTTTGCATTTAATTCGGCTTCTTTCCAATCTATTAAATTATCTATATCAACTGACTTTGCACGAGGTAACAACAATATATCTGAACTTTTTATAAAAACACTTTTTTCTTTTTTCCATAATTTTTTTGCTCCCCAATAAAATTGACCTGCGTCGATATATGTTTTTGGTAAATCTTGAGTTCTTATGTTTTGATAATTAGGTTGAATTAAATTGAGTTTATTTTTTTTAAAATAAAAACCTCTAAGATAAGATTCTGGAAATTGATTTGCGGCAAATACAAAGCCATCAAATTTTTTCTTTTTTAATAATATCAGGCCTTTAGATAAATATTTTACTTTTATAAGTGGTGCCGCAGGAAAAATACAACAAATATTACTAAATTTTATTTTTTTATTTTCTAAATTTTTTATCTCAAATTTTATTACATCTATTATTGTAGTATAATCATCTGACAATTTTGAAGGTCTTGGATATAAAGCTTTCGCACCAAATCTAGCTGCTAATTTGGCAATTTTTTTTGAGTCAGTTGTTACAAATACATGCTTAAATAATTTTGATTTTATTGCTGTTTTAATGCTCCAATAAATAACTGGTTTACCATTGAATGTTTTGATGTTTTTATTTTTTATTCTTTGACTATTTTTTCTGGCAGGTATTATCGCTATATTCATTTACTGCTTTTAATTGGGTTTTGATAAAAAAACGATATTATCTGCTACTCTTATCAAGAAAATAAAAATTTTTTTATCTAATAAATACTGGAGGATATTATTTAAAATTTTTTTCATAATACTATTTTGTTTTTCAGAAGCATATAAAAATGGTCCTCCATAAAACTTTACAACTTTAAATTCATTACTTTCAATTGTTTTTTTAAGCGTAGAAAAGGAAAAAATTCTTTTATAAATTTTATATTTCCAGCTATTAGATTTTTTATTCATAAAATTTGATTTAAAAAATTTATTATTTTCATATTTTAAAAAATATTTTTTAAGTTTTGATTCAAAAATTATATCTTTAAAAGACAACGAGTATGAATGCATGTATTTTTCGTTTGAAAAGTACCAAATTACACATTTAAGTAATTTTCTTAAATTTATTAAATCATTAAGTGTGAACATGTTGCCTTGACCAATAATATAATGTCCGTCTTTTTTTAAAACTCTTTTAACTTCTAAAAAGTTATTTGAAAGTTTTCCAGCGTAGTGAATAGCGCCACAAATTATTACTAAATCAAAAAAATTATCTTCGAAATTTAATTTTTCCTCTAAGCTTCCTTTATAAAAATACGCTTGTTTATTTTTAATATATTTAGAGTAATTTTTTTTTGCATTTTCATACAGATGTTCGGATATATCGACGCCATAATACACAAACTCCTTCTCTAAAATTTTTCCAGCCGTTTCGGCTCCTCCATACCCGAGCTCTAAAATTCTTGAGCCTTTTGGTAAATTAAGCTCATCTAATAATTTTAATGTTTTTTCTTGTCTTATCCAATAATGTAAGTGAGTATCAAAATCAGACTCATAAGTTTGGCCGTGCCACTTTTTTTTAGTGTGCTCCGAATTCCACCAAGATTTTACTGCCTCCTTATGTTTGTTAAGCAAAGCAGATTCTAAATCATCCATAAGGCTTGGGAATTAAATTTATTGTAAAAATTATATCATTTATATAGATATATATATATATTTTAAAATTTTTCTTACATTACTTTAACTTTTATTATGAACTATAAAAATATAGAAATTATTAATGCAGATATCTCTTATGATGACAGGGGAGATCTCGTTTATTGTAACGAATTTAACTTCATTCAAAAAAAAATTAAAAGATTTTATCAAATTACTAACAATAACATAAATTTTGTTAGAGCTTGGCATGGGCATAAAAAAGAAGAAAAGTTTTTATTAGTTCTGCAAGGAGCATTTAAGATATGTGCTGTAAAAATTGATAATTGGAAAAATCCTTCAAAAAAATTACCTGTTAAACAATTTGTTATAAATGCTAATTCACCTAAAATTGTACATATTCCTGGAGGGTATGCGCATGGAACGCAAAATTTAAAATCTGCATCAAAAATTATTGTTTTTTCTACATTTTCTCTAAAGCAAACAATTCAAGACGATTATAGGTTTAAAAGTGAACTCTGGTATGATTGGAATATTCAATCCAGATAATCTTTAATGACTAAATTTTCCACTATAACAGAAAACAACACTATTCAATTAGCCTTTCAAAAACTACATGGAGAACATGGAAAAATATTAATAGTAGTAAATAATAAAAAATCACTGCTTGGCGTAATTTCTGCTGGTGATTTACGAAGAGCAATTTTAGCTGGATATAATCTAAATGATCAAGTTAAAAAAATATATAATCGAAATGTAACTTATATTTACGAAAAAGAGTTAGAAGAAAAAAAATTAAATAAAAATAATTTTGGAAGCGGAAGTTTGGGAGATACAACTTTTTATGTACCAGTAGTAAATGATAATAAAAAAGTTAAGGATATAATTCCAGTAGAAAGAATTTTGGAAATTCTCGAAAATAAGAGTCTTAAGAATAATAATAATAATAATAATAATAATAATAATAAATTACCGAAAATTTTAATTGTAGGTGGTGCAGGATTTATTGGTACTGTTTTAGCTTCTAAACTTTTAAAAAAAAACTACTATGTCACAATACTAGACAAATTGATTTATGATCATAAAATAATGCAAAAAAATTTTAAGAATCAAAAAAATTTAAATTTTGTATTAGGGGATATTTGCGATCTAAATACTCAAATTAAGATAATAAAAGAAATTGACATTGTTGTATATTTAGCAGAAATAGTAGGTGACCCTGCTTGTAGCGCAAAACCTGAAGACGCACTTAAAACAAATTATTTGTCAGTTCTAAGTTTTGCAAACCTCTGTTCTCATTTGGCTATTGAGAAATTCATTTATACATCCTCTTGTAGTGTTTATGGATTAAATAAAAAAAATAGACTTTTAAATGAAAAATCAAATTTAAATCCTGTTTCTCATTATGCGCGAATAAAGATTATGTCAGAAAAAGCTTTATTATCTAGTGCTAATAATAATTTCAAACCAACTATACTTAGGCTTGGGACTGTATTTGGTCCGTCAAAAAGAATGAGGTTTGATCTTGTGGTAAATACAATGTCAAAATTTGCATATTTCAATAATAAAATAGATATTCACGGAGGAAAACAATGGAGGCCTAATATACATGTTGAAGATGTAGCTGATGGAATAATTTCAATAATCAAAGCAAAAAAGTGGAGTGTGGGTAATCAAATCTTCAATTTATCAAATGATAAATTGAATTTACAAATAATCGAGATTAGTAAAAAAATAAAAAACGTTTTTAAAAATGTAAAGCTGAATGTTATAAAATCATCGCTAGACTCTAGAAATTATAAAGTTTCTTCAAAAAAAATAAAAAACAAAATTGGCTTCGTTGCAAAAAGAAGTATAGAAAATGCATTAAAAGAAATAAAAAAAATGTTTAAATCAAAAAAAATAAAAAATCCGAACGATAAAATATATAATAATTTACTAAGTTTAAAATAATATAATGAAAAGATTTTTACCCTACAGTAGACAAAACATAGATAATAAAGATGTTAAAAGTGTGGTTGACGTTTTAAAATCAGACTTTATTACACAAGGTCCTAATATAGATAAATTTGAAAAAGAATTTGCTTCCTATGTTGGCTCAAAGTACGCAGTTGCTTGTGCAACGGGGACAGCAGCATTACATTTATCGTGCTTAGCTCTTGGAATTAATTCCAATTCATCTTTAGTTACATCAAGCATAACATTTGTAGCTTCGGCTAACTGTGCAGAATTTATAGGAGCCAAAGTTTATTTAACAGATGTTGATAAAGAAACATATTGTATGTGTCCAACATCTTTGGAAAACTTATTAAAAAAAAATAAAATAGATGTTGTTGTTCCTGTCCATTTATCCGGCCATAGTGCAGACATGGAAAAAATTTTAAAATTAAAAAAAAAATATAATTTTAAAATTATAGAAGACTCTTGTCATGCGCTAGGTGGCAGTTTTAATAAACACAAAGTTGGATCTTGCAAGTATTCGGATATATCTACATTTAGCTTTCATCCTGTAAAACCTATTACTACCGGTGAAGGCGGAATGATTACCACAAATAACAAAAAAATTTATGAGAAATTATTAATCTATAGAACTCATGGGATCATAAAAAATCAAAAAAAATTTTTTAATAAAAAAAATGCATTTGATAAAGAATTTGTTAATAGATGGTATTACGAAATGATTGATCTAGGTTATAATTATAGATTAACAGATATTCAATCAGCGCTCGGTCTAAGTCAATTAACAAAATTAGATAAATTTACTTTAAAGAGAAATAAAATTGCTAAAAAATATAATGAAGCTTTTAAAAAAAACAAAAATATTATAACGCCTAAAGTCAGGAAAAATGTAAGCCATGCTTACCATCTTTATACACTTTTATTAAACTTTACAAAAATTGGTAAAACAAGAAATGAGGTAATGACAGAATTATTTGAAAACAAAATTGGTTCTCAAGTTCTATATATACCAGTTTATAAACAACCTTATTATAATAAAAAATATAAATTTAAAGATATAAACTTTAAAAACTCAGAGTATTACTATAATCATGCTTTGAGTATTCCAATTTTTCCTGATTTAAAATCTAAAGAACAAAATTTTATAATTAATATTATTAATAAAATTACAATCTAATTATTTCTAAAACTTATTTATATAAATTATAAAATTATATAAATTAAAAAAAATAAAAATTAAATTTTTTTTGAATGCTAGATATTAATCTAGTAGCTTAAAGTTGATCTATAAAAAAATAGTAATTGTTAAATAATTTTTCTATTGAAATATTTTCAAAAGTTAATATTTTTACCAAATAAATCACTAAAGGTTCCTTGAGCTACGAGCTGACCTTTTTTAACTTTAAATATTAAATCACAAATCTTAACTGTATTCAAACGATGCGCAATTAAAATAATCGTAATATCTTTACCAAGATTATTTAATGCATCCATCACTGCTTTTTCAGTTTGATTATCTAGCGCGCTTGTTGCTTCATCTAGAACAAGCACTGATGGATTGAAATATAAAGCTCTTGCAATTCCGATTCGCTGGCGTTGCCCGCCTGACAATCTAACTCCACGTTCACCAATTGTCGTTTGATATTGTTTAGGTAATTCATTTAATACAAATTCATGTAAATTTGCAATTTTAGATGCATTTTCAACTTTCGCTTGATCAATATTTAGAGACTCTACCCCAAAAGCAATATTAGCTGCAACCGTAGCGTCTGATAAATAAATATGTTGTGGTACATAGCCAATGCAACGCTGCCAAGATCTTGAGTTTTGTTTTGTGATAATTTCTCCATCCACTTCTAAACTACCTTTTTGAGTTTCTAGCAATCCTAAAATAATATCAATTAATGTAGTTTTGCCGCTGCCAGTGGGACCAACAAATCCTACGATAGATTTAGCAGGAATATTTAAAGTTATATCTTTCAATACTATTCTACTTGATACACCAGGATAATTATAATGAATATTTTTTAAAGAGATTGTTTTATTAAAAGATATTTTGCCTTGATGTTTATTATCTTCAAATGATTGAAGATTAATAAGATCATCATATAATTTGTTAACTACAGGACCAACAAAAGTAAGTTGGGAGATAGCAGCGTATATTACTTGTATTGCTGGTATTAAACGATAGCCAGCAAAAGCATACAAAATAATAACCGGTAAAGCATCGCTAAAATTGTTTGATTTAGACATCATATAAAGAATTATTAGCAGAATGCCTCCAAAGGCTATGGCTTCTAAAAAAAACCTTGGTAATGCAGCTATAATTGATGCTGAAGCATGAGTTCGAGCAAAAATTTGAGAAGAGTTTGAAAATGATTTAATATAAACTTTTTCCAATCCAAGAACTTTCACCTCCTTAACAGCACCAAAGGCTTCACTAATTGTTATAAACCGTAGCTGATTATTTTTTGAAGATTCTTTTCCAATTTTTTTAAGATAAGTTTTTAGAGAATAAAAGATAAGTAGATAGTTTAGAATAATTGAAAAACTAACTATTAAAGCAAGTTTAAAATCAATTATAATTAATAAAATTATAATTAAAATTGCAACTGCACCTTTAGTAATTAAATCAATCAATTTTCCTATACCATTCGCAACTACATTCCCAACTTCCGATAAAATATTTTTTCCAAGATCAGTGCTATTACGACTTAAAAACCAACTATAAGGCTGGTGCAAATATCCTTCCACGAAACGCCTGCTTATACTATGTATAAGTTTTGCCATAAATATAATTTGTAAATAAGTTGTAATAACTTTAAAAAAAAGTGAAATAATTAAAATAAAAAATAAAATTAAACCCAAAACAAAAATAAATTGTTTATTATTTTGAACTCCAAACTTACTTAACGCTTGAAACATGAAATTTAAAATAAAATTTTTTTCAATAACACTAGGATCTGTTAATACTGCAATAAAAGGGAATATAGATGCTATACCAGCCATTTCTAAAAATGCCATTATTATGATCATTATTAATAAAAAAACTGCACGTTTTTTTTCATGAGAATTGATAAGAAATGCTAATTTTTTAAAATTTTGCATAACTTTTTTATGTAATCTTGATAAGCTTTATTAAGACCATCCCTTAAATTTATGCGTGGCTTAAATCCGAGATTATTTATTCGTTTACTGTCTAAAATTTTTCTAGAAACCCCATCAGGTTTACTTGGATCGAAATAAATTTTTCCCCTAAATCCAACAATATCTCTTATAGTTTCTGCAAGTTCTTTAATAGTGACTTCTTCATTACTTCCAACATTTATATGTGTTAAGATTGGTGATATCTGTTCCTCATATGTTTTTTTTTTTAAGTTCATTAAATAAATCGAGGCTCTTGCCATATCATCTACATATAAAAACTCACGTTTAGGTTTGCCTGTACCCCAAACGTAAACTTTTGAAAAATTATTAATTTTTGCTTTGTGAAATCGCTCAATAAGCCCTGGAATTACATGGCTATTTTCTGGATGATAATTATCTCCAGGCCCATATAAATTTGTTGGCATTATGCATCTATAATCAATGCCATGACTATTACCATACTGACGATTATAGCTTTCGCACATTTTAATCCCTGTAATTTTAGCAATAGCATAAGGCTCATTTGTTGACTCTAATTTTCCAGTTAATAATCTTTCCTCGCGAATGGGTCTATTGATATTTTTTGGATAAATACAACTTGATCCTAAAAATAGTAATTTTTTAACTCCATTCAAAAAAGCACTATGAATTATATTCGCTTGGATCATCAGATTTTGATAAATAAATTCTGCTGGATAAATTTTATTGGAATAAATTCCTCCAACTTTTGCAGCCGCTAAATATACTTGATCTATTTTATTTTTTTTAAAAAAATCTCGAACATCCGGTTGGTTTAATAAATTAAGTTGTTGTCTTTCTTTGGTTATTAACTCAACATTTTTTTTTAAGAGACGAACCAAAGCCGATCCAACCATACCCTTGTGTCCTGCTATAAATATTTTTATTTTAGGCATTTTTCGTTTTAGATTTTTTTTAAATTATATAATTAATTTTAATAATTAATATTTGCTAGATTTGTTGCTAACTTTAAATCTTCATCAACCATTTCTTTTACTAATTGTTCAAATGATATTTTAGGAATCCATTTTAATTTTTTTTTTGCTTTACTTGCGTCTCCTAATAAAGTTTCAACTTCTGTGGGTCTAAAATATTGTGCGTCAACTCTTATTATGCCTTTTCCATTATAATATCCAACTTCGTTTAAATCTTTGCCTCGCCACTCTATTTTCATATTTAAATTTTTTGAGGCTAAATTTATAAAATCTCGAACTGAATATTGTTTACCCGTTGCAATAACAAAATCTTCAGGTTTTGGTTGTTGAAGCATTAACCATTGTGCTTCTACAAAGTCTTTTGCGTGCCCCCAATCTCTTAATGCGTTCAGATTTCCAAGATATAAATTTTTTTGAATTCCCAACTTAATCCTTGCTAAAGCTCTTGAGATTTTTCTGGTTACAAAAGTTTCACCTCGAACTGGACTTTCATGATTGAATAAAATTCCATTACAAGCATAAATACCATAAGCCTCTCTATAATTCACTGTAATCCAATAAGCATAAAGTTTAGCTACTCCGTATGGACTTCTTGGATAAAATGACGTTTTTTCATTTTGGGGAGTTTCTTGAGCAGCTCCATATAATTCAGAAGTTGAAGCTTGATAATATTTAGTTTTTTTTTCTAATTTTAAAATTCTTATAGCTTCTAAAATTCTTAGGGATCCTAAGGCATCAGAGTTTGCTGTATACTCTGGTTGTTCAAACGAAACCGCAACGTGACTTTGTGCGGCTAAATTGTAAATTTCATGAGGTTGCACTTCTTGAATAATTCTTATTAAAGAAGTTGCGTCTGTTAAGTCGCCATGATGCAAAATAAATTTTCTTTTTTTTTCATGAGGTCCCTGATATAAGTGATCAATTCTATCTGTGTTAATTAAAGAGGTTCTTCTTTTAATTCCGTGTACTTCATAACCTTTATCAATTAAAAATTCTGCAAGATAGGAACCGTCTTGACCTGTTATTCCGGTTATTAAAGCTTTTTTCATATAAAACAGATGTTATGCTAAAGAATTTTATCAATATCAATCATGGCTTGTTTGAGATCATATTTATTTTTCCAATATAACTCTTTTAATGCTTTTTTAGGGCTGCAAAATGATGCCGCTACATCACCTATTCTTTTTTTTACAAATTTATAAGGAATGGATAATCCAGTTTGCTTTTCAAATATTTTTACAACTTCTAAAACAGTTGATCCTTTACCAGTTCCAAAATTATAAACCTTTAAACCCTTTTTTAGCCTATTTTTTTTTATCATCGCAACATGTCCATTTGCTAAATCCATTACATGAATATAATCTCTAACTCCCGTTCCGTCTTTAGTTTTATAATTTTTACCATATACTTTTAGTATTGATAATTTTTTTTGAGCAACACTAATAATATTGGATACCAGATTATTTGGTATGCCTCTAGGATTTTCTTTTATAAGACCTGATGAGTGATTACTAATTGGATTAAAGTATCTTGCAATTCTAATACTCCAATTATGATTAAATTTTGTAAGATCCATTAAAATTTTCTCAATAATATATTTGGTGGTACCATATGGATTTCTAGTATTTCCAATTTTAGCATCTTCCTTCAAGGGTAACAATTGGTTATCATCATAAATGTTTGCTGATGAACTAAATATTAATTTAAATACATTGTTTTCTTTCATGCATTCTATCAATGATAAGAATGATCCAATATTATTCCCATAATAATCAATTGATTTTTCAATACTCTCGCTCACTGCTTTTAAACCAGCGCAATGAATTACAGCATAACAAGAATGTTTCTTAAAAATTGATATTAATTTTTTTTTATCTCTTATATCAATATTATAAAAGATAATTTTTTTTTTAGTAATTTCGTTTAACTTTTTAATTATACTTTGATTACTGTTTGAGAAGTTATCTAAAATAATAGGGTTATAACGATTTTTTACTAAAGACACTGCACAGTGCGAACCTATGTAACCTGCACCTCCTGTAATAAAAATATTTTTCATTTTATAATTTTTTAATTAATCACTTAATATTTATTTAATAAACAAAACTCAATAAATTTATAATAAACTCAAAAAGAAATATTTATGATTAATTAGTTTATTGTAATTAATTTTTTAATAATGCTTTTATTATAATAGAAAAAAAAAATCCAAATAAAATACCCAAAAGCATAAAATTCATTTCATTTTTTTTTGTTTTAGATGAGAAAGAAGATTTATTTAATACTAAATTGAAATTAAATTCGTCATTTTGTAATACTATTATTTTTTTATTAAGATTAATAATATTTTCTGTTAGCACTTTATAGCCTTTATAGAATAATGCTTCTGGCTCAATAACTACTTGCGGTTGACCCGGCATTTTTATAATTGGATTTTCTAGCTGAATTTTTTTTGCAATTTCTAAAGCTTCGTAATGATTATTAAGAGTATTTAGAAATGATAACATTAAATTTTTTTTTAACTCAACAATAGTTTTTTTTTTAATAAATTCTGCATACTTATAAAAAAAAGTAGCCCCATCCAATTCTTTTGGGTGATATAGAAAATATTTATTAGGTATAATAATATTTTTTTCATTTACTTCACCAATTTTATTTTCAAAATAATTCTTAGCAGAAATATTTCTTGACTTTAAATATTCTTTAAAATTATCAAACTCTCTACTTTCTTCTATAAAGCTTTCTAAATTACTTGAAGATAAAAAGTTTAATTTAAAATCATAAGTAAATTGTTTAAAAATTTTACTGTTGTCTTGGTCGTTGATTTGTTTTGATAAAAAGTAAGCCTCAAATATTTGTAGGGGTGGATCTTTAAGTGTAATTACTATTTTAAATTCTTGTGGTTTTGACAATGCATAAAAATAACCCAACAGGCCACAGATAATACTAATGGATAAAATTTGAATTTTATCACTCCATAATGATTTTATAAAATCACCCAGATCTGTTTGATCATCAGCTAAATAAGAGTTATTTTTTTTCATTAATTTTTAAAGTAAAATTTAGTGTTTTTACCATTATAATCAAAACTTAAGAAGTCATAAAATTATTGTCATTTGTATCAAAAAAAAATTCAGTGCATAAATCAAGCCAATTGAGCTATTAGTAACGGTATGCTTAACGTGTTACCACGCTTCCACACCCGTCCTATCAACGTCGTAGTCTACGACGGCTCTATAGGAAGAACTAGTTTTGAGGTGAGTTTCTCGCTTAGATACTTTCAGTTTATTAATTAATTTGTTTTAATTTTAACAAACTCAATATTTTTTTCTTTATTGCCGTTTTCGATTTTATGGTTTTTGGGCAAATTTTATTAAGTATTTTTTCATAATAAAATGGCTCAATTCCATATCCTGGCCTTATAACTCTTATATTTTTTTTAGTAAACTTTTCTCCTTTTTTAATATCAGAAACTGCATAAATAGACCTCCTAAATTGCAAACTATGATTTTCACTTTTATTTCTAAAAAAATATTTTTTTCCCATCATTAAAGACGTATTTTTAATAACTTGTGCATATTCTTTGATTTCTCTCCCCTTTAAAGAGAAAGCAAGATCAAAACCTTTTTTTTGACCTTCTAAGGCTATATGCTTTTCGATAACTTCCGCTCCTGCAGCAATTGCTGCTGCAACAATTTTATTATCTATTGAATGATCAGAAAAACCAACTTTACAATTATATCTTTCTTTTAAAATCTTAATATTATTAAAATTAAAATCTGAAATCTTTGAAGGATAATTGCTAACACAATATAAAAGGATTATTTCTTTAGCTCCATATTTTTTTGCGATTTGATAAGCCAAATCAATTTCTTTAAGATTGGCCATGCCAGTTGAAATAATTATTAGTTTCTTAGTTTGAGCTATTTTTTTAATTAGGGGAATATGATTCATTTCAAATGATGCAACTTTATAAAACGGGCAATTAAGACTTTCTAAAAGATCAACAGCAGATTCATCAAATGGAGTACTAAAACAGGTAATCTTTAATTTTTTTGCATAATTAAATAGTTCTTTGTGCCATTCAGTTGGTGTCTGTGCTTTTTCATATAAATCCCACAACGTTTTCCCGTTCCATAATCCGCCTCTAATTTTAAAATCTGGTTTATTGCTTTTTATTGTTAATGTGTCCGGTGTATACGTTTGTAGTTTTACAGCATCAGCGCCATATTTTTTTGCTATTTTAATTAGTTTTTTTGCATGAAGTAATGAACCATTATGATTTGCAGATATCTCTGCAACAAAGAAAGGTGTTTTTTTTAATGGATTTTTGGATATCAAGTTATACTTTCTATTTTTATTCTAAAATAAACATTAATACAAATAATATATAAAAAAAAATTGACTTTCTATCGTTCCTCCATCGCCAAATGTCTAGTGAATCTTTTTTTGTAATTTTTTGAATTATCATTATTAATATAATTTAAAAAATTAGAATTAATAAATATTTAGAGAAATGTATAAAAAATTTATAAAATCTTTAAACATTGTAACTTGTATCTAAATATTTTTTCAGTGCATAAATCAAGCCAATTGAGCTATTAGTAACGGTAAGCTTAACGTGTTACCACGCTTCCACACCCGTCCTATCAACGTCGTAGTCTACGACGGCTCTATAGGAAGAAC
>Ga0172372_10001070_pt1 | contig 42317 bp, 34 predicted proteins | sample LakKiv5m_2_FD_114544 | JGI IMG/M metagenome (GOLD analysis project Ga0172372, IMG submission 114544) | Freshwater microbial communities from Kabuno Bay, South-Kivu, Congo - kab_092012_9.5m | ecosystem: Environmental > Aquatic > Freshwater > Lake | place: Democratic Republic of the Congo...
AATATTCAAATCCTCAAATATTCAAATCCTCAAATATTCTTTTAAAAATCATTTCGGATCCAGTACAACGAACGGAATCAATAACTCCTCCAGCGAAATACCCCCGTGCTGAAAGGTGTTCGAATAGTAATTCACAAAATGGTTGTAATTATTTGGATAAACGAAGAAATCATCCTGTCGGGCGAACACGAATTCGGCTGCAAACTTACCGGATGGCAAAAAAACCGATGACGGATTACGCACCTTATACACTTCCTTTTCATTGTAGGATAGACCTCTGCCAACCTTGTAACGCAGATTACTATTTGTTGATCTCTCCCCAACGATCTTAACAGGATTTGAAACCTTTACCGTTCCATGATCTGTGGTAATGATAAGTCGTGCCCCAGATTCCGCTACTTTTCTTACAATCTCGATCAAAGGCGAATGCTCGAACCAGGAAACTGTCAAAGAACGATAAGCGCGTTCATCAGAAGCAAGTTCTCTGATAACTTCCATCTCCGTTCGAGCATGAGAAAGCATATCTACGAAATTGTACACAATAAAATTCAGGTCATTGTCTTTGTGCTGGTTGAATTGATCTGCTAATTTCTTTCCCGCATCGAGATTCGTTATTTTATGATACGACCATTTGACATTTTTACCAAGTCGTTTGAGGTTTGCCTCAAGAAACTCCTTTTCATGTGCATTCTTACCTCCCTCATCCTCTTCGTTTTTCCAGAGATCAGGGAAACGCTTTGCAATTTCAGAGGGCATCAAGCCTGCAAATAATGCATTTCTGGCATAATGTGTAGCCGTCGGGAGAATCGAATAAACGACTTCCTCTTTATCAATAGAAAAATAGCGTGAGAAGACCGGCTGCAGAACCTTCCATTGATCAAAACGCAGGTTGTCGATAACTAAAACACACGTCTTTTTATGTGCTGATTCGGGCATCACCCGATCTTTCATCAACGTATGAATGAGAACAGGTGCGTCCTGTGAACCATTCACCCAATCTTCATAGTTCCGTTCAACGAATTTTGAAAACAACTGATTGGCCTCTTTCTTTTGCATGGTAAGAATTTCTCGCATACCCGAGTCCTGACTATTCTCCAATTCCAGTTCCCAGTACACGAGTTTCGCGTACAATTCAGACCACTCTTCTGCGTCTAAATTGTCTCCTAATCGCATCCCTAATTGCCTGAATTCTTGCTGATAATTCAAGTTGGTTTTTTGAGAAACAAGTTTCGTTTGGTCCAAATTACGTTTGATGCTGAGCAAGATCTGATTCGGATTTACGGGTTTAATAAGATAATCAGCAATCTTACTTCCGATCGCCTCTTCCATAATGTGTTCTTCCTCACTTTTCGTAATCATCACAACAGGAACGTAAGGCTTTACTTCCTTGATCCTGCTGAGTGCTTCCAGTCCCGAAATACCGGGCATGTTTTCATCCAGAAAAACGATATCATAATCATGAAGGCTACTCTTCTCCACGGCATCTGAACCATTATTTACGGAATCTACCGTATATCCTTTTGATTCCAGGAACAGAATATGAGGTTTCAACAATTCGATCTCATCATCTGCCCAAAGTATTTTCCCTTGCATCTTCGCTTTATTTCGTAAGTTTGAAAAGTTTTAAATGTATGGATTTGCGCCCGAATCTGAACCGGAACAACAAAAAGAAAATTTTTAACGACCCCATCTATGGGTTTATTTCAATTCCGGACGATTTTATTTTCGACCTGATCGAACATCCCTACTTTCAACGGCTTAGAAGAATCATGCAGCTCGGGTTGAGTCACCTTGTCTATCCTGGAGCGCTGCATACACGATTCCATCACGTCATTGGCGCCATGCATTTGATGACTCAAGCGATCGCTACCATTCGAAGAAAAGGTCACGAAATAACCCCTGATGAAGAGCGGGCGGTTCTCATTGCCATCCTTTTGCACGACATAGGTCACGGACCATTTAGTCATGCCTTGGAATACGATATCGTCCACAAGGTAAGTCACGAAGAAATCTCTGGTTTTTTCATGGACAAACTGGTTCAAGAATTTGGAGACGACATGGAGCGTGCACTACTGATTTTTAAGAACAAACACCACAAACCGTTTCTTTATCAATTAGTTTCAAGCCAGTTGGACATGGACCGACTGGACTATTTGAACAGAGACAGTTTTTACACCGGAGTCAGTGAAGGGATTATCGGAAGTGACCGTTTGATTGAAATGCTCAATGTCCATGAAGGCAATCTCGTTTTAGAAGAAAAAGGAATTTATTCCATCGAGAAGTTCATTGTAGCAAGACGACTTATGTACTGGCAAGTGTATCTTCACAAAACCGTCGTAGCGGCAGAATTCATGCTAATTCACGCACTTCGGAGAGCAAAACAGCTTACAAAACAAGGCGAAGTTCTTTTTGCAAGCCCTGCGCTTGGCTATTTCCTGAACAATGATGTAACGAGAACTGATTTCCAAAAGGACCCATCGGTCTTAGATCGTTTTGCAGAACTTGATGATTACGATATTTTGGGCGCTTTGAAAGTTTGGCAGGCGCACCCGGATAAAATTCTTTCGTCACTTTCTGAACGTCTCGTCAATAGAAAATTGTTCAAAATTGAGATCTCTAAAGAACCTTTCAGTCCGGACAGGATTCAACTCGAAAAAGAAATGATTCGCCAGCAATTTGACTTGAAGGATGATGATGTAGATTTCTTTGTCTATTCGGATATTCTGAGCAATAATGCCTATAATCAAAACCGACAAAACATCAATATGCTGATGAAAAACGGTGAAGTAATCGATCTGACAAAAGCATCTGACAATCTGAACATCTCAGCTCTGGCATCTCCGGTGGAGAAATACTTTCTTTGCTATCCAATCGATTGAAAACTACTATTTCAAGAATCAGCATAACTTGTCTAATGACTTTTTATTACTCGTAGCATGTAAAGTGATCAAAACACTATGATATGCTGTTTGTTCTATACAGCAAAACATACCATACAAATACCTTAAACGACTAAACAATTGATGTGAATATGAACAACGATTTTCAAAAGATCATAGAATTCCGAAGATCCAACCGGTCATTCGATCCAAACACTCCTGTTCCTGAAGAAGTAATACGTATCAGTTTGGAGCGCGCTATTTTATCTCCAAACAGCAGCAACATGCAATTATGGGAATTCTACTGGATCTCATCCAAAGACGCCCTGCAAGAAATGATTCCACTTTGTCTGAGTCAGCAGGCTGCTAAAACAGCACAACAAATGGTGGTTTTCGTTACACGACGAGATAAATGGAAAGAAAGGGCCCAATGGAATCTGGAGCAGATCAAAAAGACAATTGTTAACGAACCAAACCGTTTGCAAAAAGGAGGTCTAAACTATTACGGCAAGATCATGCCTTTACTTTATCGCACAGATCCCTTTGGATTCTTTTCGCTTGTACGACGCAGTATCAGTTTTTTCATGGGGCTCAGAAAACCATTTTTTCGAACAGGAGGGAGTGCCAACCAGCGTATTACTGTTCACAAGTCATGTGCATTAGCTGCCCAAACGTTCATGCTTTCCATTGCTGCAGAAGGTTTTCACTCCTGTCCAATGGAAGGATTTGACGAAATACGGGTGAAGCGCGCATTAAATCTTCCAAGAGGAGCTGAAATTAATATGATTATTTCAGTTGGTCTTGGGACGGATGAAGGAATTTGGGGTGAACGAAACAGGGTACCTTATAATGACGTAGTCTTCAAAAAGTAAATCAGTTCATATTCTTTTTTTGAGCTGCAAAACGTACGACATTAATACTTATCATGAGTAAAGTCAGCAGACACAACAAATAATACCCTATTCCAAAGTGCAATTCGAGTATAGGCCCATTGAAGAGCTCTAAGTCGAACCATAGTAAGAGATAGAGAAGCAAAAGCATTGGAATTTGTAGAAATGCGCTGATCATCCCAACGATCACATTCAATCTGGAACTTTTGAAAAATAGATTCAGAATGGCCAAAAAATGAAACAGCAGGCAGACCAAGTTGGTCAAATGCGTTGACGGGTATTCATCATTGAATTCTTCAACGGGTGTTACCACGTTGCCTAATAAAGTTTCATAGGGAAGTGGAAGAACATGTACAATTTTCAACGGTAGAAAAAAGACGACTATAAATAAGAGTAGAAATAATGTCGCAATCTTTTTCGTGTTATCTATCATTGCCGAGACAACTTTCCTGCCTTCCAATCCTGAATCAATTTTGCCCATGAATACGGGTTAAGAAGATTATTCGCCGGCAACTGGCCATTGGTATACAGCTTCGTGTAACGTTGATTCGTTGCATAACCATAGGCCAACGATGCATCGTTTTCCAAACGTGCCGCTACAAATGCGAGTGATTCACCTGAAAGTTCTCTCTGCGCTCTTCGCATAGCATCATCATACGGCTCCATATCCACAAAAGCTCGGGCAAATTCTTCACGAGATGGCCAGGGGTATACCGTAACCGCAGGTAAATTAACTGTATCTCTCTGCAGCATGTGGATAATGGAGTAACGATTTTCTTGTAGCGTATCGGGCACGATATAGGTCGACGTCTTGTAGCCAAAAGAAGAAAACAAAAGCGTGTCACCCGGAAGTACAACTGTAGAAAAGAAACCGTAATAGTCAGAAATAACACCTTTATGGATCGATCTGTCATAGACCGTTGTGTAAGGCAAAGGATTCAAATCACCTTCTGATATCGCTACTCCTGAGAATTGCAACAAGCGGGAAGAATCTCCGATTGGTTTGACTAACTGAGCATTAACTTCCGAATACGCCAGCAAACAAAAAATGACTATTTGAACAAATACTTTCATTCAGGATAAATTCCTCAACAAGAGTACGCTTTTTAACCTATCAAATCAAAACATTATCAAAAAATTAACAAGCCTCGATGGCCACGCCAAGTAGCAAAATAATATTACTTTTGCAGGAATTTATTTCAAAATAAGTTCAATGTCGCTGACCAACATCAATGAGATCAAAGAGGGACTTACCTACGATGATGTATTATTAGTTCCTGCCTATTCAGAAGTACTTCCGAGAGATGTTCAATTAAAGAGCAAATTAACCAGAAATATCGAGGTAAATACTCCGATTGTTTCTGCTGCCATGGACACCGTCACTGAGGCGAAGCTGGCAATAGCTATTGCACAACAAGGAGGAATGGGCGTGATTCATAAAAATATGAGTATTGCGGATCAGGCTCTTGAAGTTCGAAAAGTGAAAAGATCTGAAAGTGGAATGATCCTCGATCCTGTTACGCTATCCGAGGACGCTCTTGTAAAAGATGCACTTCAGTTGATGAAAGAGAATAGCATTGGTGGTATTCCAGTTGTAAATTCTGAACGTACACTTAAAGGGATCGTAACTAATCGTGATCTTCGTTTTGAAAAAAACCTTCAACGACCGATAAAAGAAGTCATGACTTCTGAAAATATCGTTACGACACACGAGAGTACGAATCTTTCCAAGGCAGAAGAAATACTTCAACAGAACAAGATTGAAAAGCTCCCAGTGGTTGACAGTGACAACAAATTGGTTGGTCTGATTACCTATCGCGATATCATTAAAGTCAAAACGCATCCAAACTCTTGCAAGGATTCATACGGTCGACTTCGAGTTGCAGCCGCTGTAGGCGTAACACACGATACCCTTGAGCGTGTTTCTGCTTTGGTAGATGCAGGGGTTGACGCCGTGGTTATCGACACAGCACATGGTCATACTAAAGGCGTAGTAGATAAGCTGAAAGAGGTTAAAACGAAATTCCCGAAACTCGAGGTGATCGTTGGAAACATAGCAACAGCAGAAGCAGCGAAATATCTGGCAGAAGCCGGTGCAGATGCCGTTAAAGTTGGTATCGGACCTGGTTCGATCTGTACCACTCGTGTTATTGCCGGTGTTGGAGTACCACAATTATCTGCCGTGAATGATGTTGCTCAGGCTTTGGAGGGTACTGGTGTGCCTGTAATTGCGGATGGAGGAATACGCTACACAGGAGATATTGTGAAAGCGATTGCTGCAGGAGCAGATACAGTGATGGTTGGTTCTATGTTTGCCGGTGTTGAAGAATCTCCGGGGGAAACAATTATTTACGAAGGAAGGAAATTCAAATCTTATCGGGGAATGGGATCACTTGAGGCCATGCAAAAAGGCTCCAAGGATCGTTATTTCCAGGACGCTGAAGACGATATTAAGAAACTGGTTCCTGAAGGGATTTCCGGACGTGTTCCTTACAAAGGAAATCTGGTGGAGGTAATGTATCAAATTATTGGTGGTTTGAGAGCAGGAATGGGATACTGTGGGGCGCCTACCATAGCAAAACTTCAAGGTTCGAAATTCGTGAGAATTACCTCTGCAGGCGTAAAAGAATCGCATCCGCATGACGTAACCATCACTCGTGAAGCTCCTAATTACAGTATAAAATAAAGGTTAAAATCAACTAAAAATCATACATGGTCGTTATATTTGGCCACCTTATTTTTTTGAAGCCATGAATAAATTGTTTGCTTGTATTCTCTCGTTCATTTCATTGATAAAGATTTCGGCGCAGCAGGATCCGATTTTGATGGAAATAGACGGAAAACCGGTAACGAAATCCGAATTCCTTCAGATCTATTTGAAAAACAACTCTGATCCGAAATATGATAAGGTTTCGCTGGATGAGTACATGGAACTTTTCAAAAAATTCAAACTCAAAGTAGCAGAAGCGGAAGCTGAAAAGTACGATACTATTCCCAAACTGAAAAAAGAACTTGACGGCTATAAAAAACAATTGTCTCTTCCCTATCTAGTTGATTCAGCTCAAAATCAGGTTTTGGTAAAAGAAGCATATGATCGAACAAAAACTGAAATAAGAGCATCGCATATTTTAATCAAGGTAGAAAGCAATGCATCACCGGAAGATACTTTAGCCGCTTGGAATAAGATCATGGGATTAAAAGCCCGAATCGAGAAAGGTGAAGATTTTGCATCGGTTGCCAAAGGTAAGAACGGTTCGGATGATCCTTCTGCCGCAAACAATGGTGGTGACCTTGGATACTTTACGGCTTTTCAAATGGTTTATCCTTTTGAAGAAAAAGCTTACACAACAGCGGTTGGCAGCATTTCGGCTCCGTTCAGAACAAGATTCGGTTATCACATCTTGAAAGTCACGGATAAAAGACCTGCGAGAGGAACCATCAAGACAGCTCACATCATGGTGGCCGTATCAAAAAATGCAGGTTCTGAGGACTTTATAAATGCTGAAAAAAAGATCAATGAGATTTACAGCAAACTGGTTGCAGGTGAAAAATTTGAAGTTCTTGCAAAAGAATACTCTGATGATCCAAGCTCAAACCAGAAAGGTGGTGAATTGCCATCATTCGGTACGGGTACAACGACCAGAATGGTACCATCTTATGAGGACGCTGCTTTTGTACTGCGGAATAACGGTGATTTCAGCAAACCTGTAAAAACAGATTATGGATATCACATTATTAAACGATTAGACTGGTCGGATGTCAAAGCATTCGACGAGATGAAAAAGGAACTCCAAACCAAGGTGAATCGCGACGAGCGCTCGAAGAAAACACAAGATTCCTTCGTTTCGAAATTGAAAACGAATTACGGTTATCAAAATAGTTCAAAGAAAGCATTGAAATGGTTCGTGAAACACCTCGACACAACCTACTATTTCGGAAAATGGAATGCTGATAAATTGAAATCAGACAAACCATTGTTCGTTCTTGACGGAAAGAAATATGGTCAACAGGATTTTGCAACCTACCTCGAAAACAACTATCGCGGTGTGCGTAAAGACCGCAATGAGGTAGTAGTAAATCAACAGTATAAAAACTGGGAAAAAGAGCGTATTCTCGGTTATGAAGAATCAAGGCTACCTTCCAAATATCCTGAATACAAAGCCCTAGTGACAGAATATCACGATGGTATCTTGCTTTATGAGATCATGCAGGACAAAGTATGGAATAAAGCCATGAAAGATACATCAGGTCTGAGAAAGTTCTTTGAATCGAACAGATCCAACTACATGTGGGGCAAACGTCTGGACGCGGTTGTTTACGAATGTGCTGACTCAAAGATCGCGGATAAGGTTTTTAAGATGATCCAGAATGATACGATCAACTCGAAACACGTGCTCGAAACCATCAACAAGGACAGCGAATTGAATCTCCGTGTTAAAACCAATAAATTTGATATTGAGAATACGGCATATCTCAAAGGAAAAGATCTTCAGAAAGGGGTCAATAAGCCTTATGAATTTGACGGAAAGATCTATGTCATTAAAGTGAACGAAAAACTGGAACCGAAGCAAAAGGAATTTTCAGAGGCAAAAGGAAATGCCACATCTGATTATCAAAATTATCTGGAAAAGACCTGGCTCGAAGAAATTGGCAAAAAACATACAATTAAAGTGAATACAGACGTTCTATATTCACTTGGTAAATAAGAGACACATTGATTTTTTACAAGCAATTTCTTATCAAATTCATTCTCTTCGCATTCAGTATTGGATGTCAGCTCTCTGTAAGTGCTCAATATGAAGGTATTGTCGTCGATAAGATCGTTGCACAGGTTGGTGACAATATCATCTTACTTTCAGATATCGAGAGTCAAAAACAGCAAGCTGTAGCCTCGGGTATAAAGCTGAATCCCAATATCCAGTGTGAGATCCTTGAACAACTTATGTATCAGGAACTTCTGGTAAATCAAGCGAAACTGGATAGTCTTGTTATTTCAGATGAGCAAGTGGACGCTGAGATGGAAAACCGTATCAGAGTAATTGAAAATCAGATCGGAAGCCGTCAGGAGATGGAAAAATTCTATGGAAAAACGGTAAATGAGATCAAGGATGAATTCCGTCAGGTCATCAAAGACAAGTTACTTGGTGACGAGATGGAACACAACATTACCAAAGATATTACTGTCACACCTAAGGAAGTACAGGAGTTCTACGCCACTATACCGGCTGATTCTATTCCGTTGATCAATTCGCAATTGAGCTTTCAGCAGATTGTTTACTATCCGGCAATCACTAAAGAGGATAAGAAATTAGCTTATGACAAGTTGAGTGAAATCCGTACAAATATCCAAAACGGAAAAAGTTTTGAGACACAAGCCAGAATTCATTCAATGGATCCAGGAAGTGCCGCAGATGGCGGTAAAATCGAAGCTTCTCGCGGCATGATGGTTCCACAATTTGAGGCGGCACTTTTTTCACTTCAACCCGGTGAGATATCTGATGTGTTCGAAACGGCCTATGGTTATCATATTGTGAAACTTGTCAGCAGGAAAGGTGACGATTACATTTGTCGACATATATTGATCTCCCCGGAATTCAACGCACTTGAACTAACAAAAGCCGCTGCGTTAATGGATTCTTGTTACACAAAGTTGAATAAAAAACAACTCACCTGGGACGAAGCTGTTATCAGATACTCTAATGATGAATCTACCATGCAAAACAAGGGAATCATCACGAATCCAATTACCGGTGAACAGACATGGGATATGGAAGATCTGAATCAAGTTGACCAGCAAATCTTCTTGATCACAGATGCTATGGAGAAAGGAGACATCTCTCAACCCAATCTTTATATGAACATTTTTGATCACAAACAGGGAATCAGAATTGTTCGTTTGATGGATCGTACGGAACCACATCGAGCCAACCTGAAACAAGACTACGCACTCATCAAGCGAGCTGCTGAGAATGACAAAAAACAGCGCACCATCAACAACTGGATAAGTGGCAAGATCAATAATGCCTACATTCGCATTGATGAGGACTACAGGAGTTGTACGTTCAAAAATAACTGGATCAAAAACGAAAATTAAGCTATGTCGGATAAAGAAAAGGTTGATCAGCTCGTAGTACATTACAATGAACTCAAGAATGAGATCCATAAGGTGATCGTGGGTCAGGATGATGTTGTAGATCAGGTGTTGATTACCATATTTTCAAAAGGACATTGTCTTCTCGTCGGTGTTCCCGGACTTGCAAAAACGCTTTTGGTCAATACGATTGCCCAAACCCTGGGATTGAGTTTTAACAGAATACAGTTCACGCCGGACCTAATGCCTTCTGACATTGTGGGTTCAGAAATCCTGGATGAAACTAGGAACTTCAAATTCATTCAAGGGCCTTTGTTTTCAAACATCATCCTTGCGGATGAGATCAACCGTACACCACCAAAAACACAGTCTGCACTTTTGGAGGCCATGCAGGAAAAAGCTGTGACAGCAGCAGGAAAAAACTATAAACTTCCCGCACCGTTCTTTGTTCTGGCTACACAAAATCCTATTGAACAGGAAGGAACGTATCCGTTGCCTGAGGCTCAGTTGGATCGATTCATGTTCAATATTTGGGTGGATTATCCTTCATACAATGAAGAACTTGCCATTGTGAAAGCAACAACCTCTGATGTACATGCTGAACTCCGTCATGTATTAAACGCTGAACAAATTCTTGACTATCAGGATCTGATACGACGCATTCCAGTATCAGATAATGTCATGGAATATGCGGTGAAACTTGTAGGAAAAACCCGGTTCAACTCTGAACTTGCACCGAAGATCACCAAGGATTTCATAACGTGGGGTGCTGGTCCCAGAGCATCACAAAATCTCATCATTGGGGCTAAATGTCATGCAGCATTGAATGGTAAGTATTCACCGGATATTGAAGATGTTAAAGCTGTAGCAAAACCGATCCTGAGACACCGCTTGGTCCGTAATTACAGGGCTGAGGCCGAAGGGTGGACCATGGATAAGATCATCGATGAACTTCTGTAGAAGTTAGTAGGCTGTCCAACCGGCATCAGCAACGATCACGCTTCCATTTATAAATGACGCATCAGGTTTGGCAAGGAAAAGGGCAATTGATGCTATTTCCTCAGGTTCTCCATTTATAGGGATCAACGGAAACCCCAGTGAACTTCTTTCAAAACCAAGTTCATCAGGATGCATGGCATTACCTATGGATGTCTTAATGGCGCCAGGGGCAATCACATTACAACGTATACCCTCCCTGGCGTAAGTGTGTGCGATATTTTGCGATAAGCCGATAAGCCCAAATTTAGAGACCGTATACGACGCCCCTGCCCTGCCCCCATGTAATCCGCCGACAGAAGACACGTTAATGATTATTCCATTTTTCTTAGCGACCATTTCAGGAAGGATCTCTCTGCAGAGAAAAAAGGCAGCATACAGATTAACGCGCAGTACGCGCTCCCACAAGAGATTGCTTAATTTATGTACAGGTACAAAATCGTCCAAAATACCCGCATTATTAATCAACACCTGTATGCTGCCCAAATCGTAGGTTATTTTTTCAAGAGCTGATAACAGTTCTTTTTCTGATGAAATGTCGCACTTAAATGTTTTGAGATGTGGTTCTCCCCACTGATCAATCTCCTCGAGCGTTTTTGCATTCGAATCTAGCGCAGCAACGATGCATCCTTCATTCAGGAATGCTTTAACCATCGCCTTCCCTATTCCGCTTGCGGCGCCGGTAATCAGAACAACTTTACCTTTAATCGAGACTTCTTTTTCCACTTGAATTGCCATAATGAATGCGAAGAAGCGATACATCTCACTGCTTCTCAACTAAAATGGCTGAATTGGTCTTTTTTTTCTGTGAATACCTTTGAATGTGCGATATCAATGCTGACTGATATGACCTTTGGAATGGTCTGGAATGTCAAAAATCCAGGAATAATGTCCTACAAAATGAGCATCAAAGAAGCCTTTCCTCTGATATTGCCCTTGCGAAAAATAACAGCGATTCTTTGAACTTAGTCCCATTGCCGACACCTGTGGCGCAACTCCATCCTGCAAACACGGGGCATCTTCTTTACCTGCATTGAAATTGCTTCCATATTGCCACACTTCTTTCCATTCATCAAGAATGACCTTTCCGCAGGAAGCATTTTCCGGAGCCAAGATGTAAAACCCTCCAAAGGAGATTTTTCCGCGTAATTCCTTGATCATACCTAACGCATAGGCATACCCCATACTGTGCGAAACAAAGTAAACCGTATCATTTTCAGAACGATTTGGTATCTCATTTAACTCTTGCAAGAGACTTCTTCCCGCAATACGTCCATTCACATAACGTTGCTTAAATCCATCATAATTTGGAGATAATCGTAATAGATCGGATGTCTTTTTATTCTTGGAACCAAACCAACCGCTTGATGTAACCACGGTCTGGTAACACGTATGATGTTTCTGATCTTTGCACCTTTTAGGGTAAACCGCCGCAAGTGCCGTGAAATCTAGCAAACTTCCGTGATTACTTGTAGATACAGAAAAATGACCATCCGCATAATAGGTTTTATTTGGATTTATCCGCGATATAAAAAGTGAATCAATAGCGTTCCATGGCCTCCAATAATCGTAACGATCAAAATCATAAATAATGTTGGTAGAATTCGGATACTCTAGTCCATTGTTGCGCAAGTCTTCAAAATTATCTTCGAAAGAATGCCCGATGGAAGTTGGTCTGTAGCCATTCACAAAAACCAGGACGCGATTGACGGCATCAACTGTAGTCAATTTATCATCAAGTTGAATTCCCAAATGGTTATACAATCGTTGTTGGCGCAATTTGCCTTTGGCATCCTTCATATTAAGCACCAAATAATGGCTTCTTGCCTTCATTCTGAAGTTGGACAATTGAAGGATAATGCTGTCGCTATCACCTGAAAATCTTGCTGACACCAATTTGTCATTTTCATTCACGAAAAGATCGAAATACAACACATTTGAACGCTTTTTCACATGCCATTGATCTTTCATTCTGATCAATATTTCTGACCTGAGCGCATTTTCTGTTCGCTGCTTGATGTTTTCATTGTGCAGGATGGATTCCATCGCCTGATCGGTATCCATTTTTCCAAGGTCCTTAAGTAATCCTGTTTTCACCTCAAATTTCTCATAGCCTGCATCGATTAATTTAAAGGCTACGATAGTCAACAGAACTGTTCCTCCAAGAACGATCCATCCCGACATGATTCTCCAAAAAGATGGTTTACGAAGCCTGCGGTAGTACTTTTTAAGAATTTTAACGCGCAGAAAAACTAATACCGGGAAAATCGTGAGCAACGCAACTAAATTCCAAAAACAAAATTTTCTTCCCCAGAGATCCAGTCTTGTCAGATACATGAATTCGTTGATATCCAGATGATAGGATACATAATTCTTCTTGAAGGGTCTCTTAATGCTCGAAAGAAATCCCTCATTAGTTAACAGGATATTTCCCTGGGCGTCCTCCCTCCAAAAATAATAGGCGACACTGCCATTGTTCGACTGGATATCCTCATAATTGTCATAGATCGAAAACGTATGCGAATTATGGCGCAATTGGAGCCACTGCTTATAATCCAGGCAAATACCGTTTCCATGAGCCAATAAATTTTCTGAATCTTCCTTTTTATCTTTAAGGTAACCCATACTTTGGGCAAGTACTGAAGCCAGGTTACGAACAAAAACCGCTGATGTATCGAAGGGTATAAATGAAAGTGTTTTACTCTTTACACAAAATCCCTTCGGTTGTTCATTCACAAATGATGGTGTTACAAAGACATAAAATGCTTTTTTGTCAGCACCCGGAAACCTCGAAAAATAGCTATCTCTTATACGTCTCATCTGATGCGTATATTGGTCTGTTGTAAGTGGATTCGTCATTAGTTCGTCTTCCTTACCTCGTTCAGGAAGAAAAAATGGTTTGACCTCAAGTTGCAATTGCAGACAAGATTGCGCAAATATTTGATTCAAAGCTTCTTTCAAAGAATCTCTTCTAATTTCTGATTTCACCAATGGAACCAGGATCACTTTTTCAGTCAATTGTTCGAGAAATTGAACCTTGAGGGCTGCGATCAATCGATTTTCTGAAAAGCCGTATACCGTGTAATCTTCATTGGAGGAGGGTAAATTCAACTGAAGTGTACTATCATTCAGAACGATCTTTTCAAGCGATCTTCGGGAACCACTTTGAATAAATTTGATCTTGTCGATCCGATTTGACGGTCTGGATAATTGAAAATTAACAACACTTGGCTTGTTGATCAAACACGATTTAAAGGAAGCACGCACCTGATTGCCTTTCGGATCTGTGATTGTGTCGAACGGAAGTTCCGGATCCATTTCAGGCGTTGACAATCCATAAAGATCGTTCTCGTTGGGAATGAAACGATAGTCTTCTTTATTCTGTTTTCGCGTCACTGTTTGAGCAGAAACAGAATCAATACAGCACAAGAGAAGGCTCAACAGAAAAACTATAGTGTTCAACCTTTTCAACCTTCTTTATTTTTCAAATTGAACAAACAATTCTGTCCCCCTTCGCGGTTCTATGGAATTGTAACAAGATTCCATTTTTACATTTGAAAATATAGGAGAAAACAACTCAAGGTATTCTTCTTTACTTCCTCCAAATGGCGGTCCACCTTCAAAACTTCTATCGAACATAACCCCAACAAGTTTTCCTGTTGGTTTCAAGAGTGCATGCACATGTTCCGCGTATTGCTTACGGAGCTTTGGATCAATGGCACAGAACAGCGTCTGCTCCATGATAAGATCATAGGTTCCACGATGCTCAAAGAAATCCTGAACATGCACATTTTCTGAAGGCAGCTCAGGCAATTGCGTCCTGATTGTATTCATCGGTATTGTTGAAAAATCAAGAAAATGGACATTTTCAAAACCTTTTTTTACCAGGTATATACCTTCATATCCGTTGCCACAACCGGGAATCAATATAGAAAGTGATCTGTCTGCCAATTGATCGATATAATCCCTGATTGGCGGTGAAACCATTCCGAGATCCCAACCTGTTTGATGATCATCGTACCTTTCTGTCCAATATGCTGATGACAGGAAATCGCCCATCTTATAAAAATAAAAAATCCCGGTGTTCCCGGGATCTTCTTTTAGTTTTTTGTGATCTTACTGCGATGCACTGTACCGTCTTCCTTAAAGAGTGTACAAACATACGTACCGCTTGGAATCGCCGAAACAGAAATGCTATTCACTCCGGCGGTAATCCTGTTGCTAGTTACTATTTTACCTGAAAGATCGGTCAGTTCATAAGAACTTGCCATATCTGAAATGATATTCAATTGGTCATTTGTCGGGTTTGGATAAATTGAAACAGCAGAAGATTTCGTTTCAGAAATGCCTGAAAGCGGCTGAACATCAAAAACAATCGTTCCCGGAGAGACACCCGTGTTAAAACTGGAAATGAATGAATTGGTGTTATCATATATATTCACCTTCCCAAAGGAAAAATAATCGGTAACACTTGTATACATAAAACCAGAAACCGGATCCTGGGCCAATTCATAATAGCTTTCATTAAAGCCGTTTACTGGTCCAACATTATTCATTACCGCAGCATCAAATTCATTCAGAACAGATTCTCCGGAGATCTGATAAACGATACGGTCAGAACGCAAAGCTGATGTGCCGCAACCTGTACTTGCGCTCGCAATATTGACAGTTGAATTGGATGCTCCGTCAAGGGATATGCGTGAAATGGATGCCCCTGACCAGTCTTTGTTGTTTATGGTATATAAATGACCATTATAAAGCACCATATTATCTGGGTTCTTACCATCAGGACCAAGATCAATCTCATTTCCGTATATCAAAGAAGTCATATCAAGGCGACCAATAATACCTTTTTCATTGCCCCACTCATAACCGTTATTAATAGCAACATAAACATAGTTGCCATCCGAGATCAGATTTTGTGTAGCCCATTTAGGACCTGCGATTGTATCAATGGCCGCTACAAAAGAAAGATCTGAAGCATTGTACACATGTAGGTATGAATCAAAAGTGGTAAGGTATTCCCCTCGTGATGCAACAATTTTCCCATTGTTAAAAGCAAGGTTACGGACACCTGAAAAAGTTACCTCTGCCAGTTGTTGATGCGTGTTAAGATCGAACTTGAATATTTTCTGATCTGCCGCAACATAATAGGCATCCCCCGCTATAATTGCATCCGAAGCGAAACGCATTCCTGTTAATGTATTGATAGTTTGATAGGTTCCGGAGGAAGGGTCATAGGCACCTACGGTAACCGGTTCAAGGATCATAGCATTGGTGTAATCGTAATAACCTTCGTTTATAACGAGTACCTGGCGCACGTAATCTTGTGCATTAACAAGGACTGAAAGTCCCAAAAAAGCAGTTAGTAAAACATTTTTCATTCGTCTGTTTTTAAAAATGAATAAATAAACTAAAAACAAGAAGCATGAAAAAAGAAGGACACGCCGTGCAAATAAGCAAAAGCGTTGAGCCCGACTTTGATCTGAAGTCTTCTCAAATATCTTAGGCAAGTATTCTGACTCTTACCAACTCTTCCCGGCCTTCCCATCCCGATCGGACAGTGACATGTAGGGAGATGTCGCGGTAATTACAGCTGCAGATACAGTTCCGGACTTACACCGGATTCCTTATTAATCCACCAGGTGGAACCAAAGACGGAACAAATATAAGCTAATCGGACGAGTAATTCGACTTTGAAATTCTTCTCTTCTCGTTTTTCTTTTTATGATTCAGTTTATAAGTGTACTGAATCATAATTGTTCGAGGTGGCTCGATCTTCAGCGGTCTCAATGAATACGTGCGATTAAGAATATTGGCAGAGATAATCGCGACCTTATGATTTGCTGCAATCTGACAGGACAAACGTGCATCAAATATCCAGTTACCAAAACGGTGAGCGTTAAAATAATCCATGTAACGGATATTTTGCAACACATCCACATCATTCGTTAAATTTTCAAAATCTTCAACGATTGCATCCATATTGATGATTTTACTGAAGTACTTTGCACTTACACCTATACCTAAAACTCCTCCAATATTTACTTCAGCATCCATCTTGACATTGTGCAGAAAACGATATTTCAAGATCTTATTTGAAGGATCGAGCGAAGTGGTATTGTAACTAAACGTGCGCTGAAGAGAATCTACTGCATAGACATAATCAGGTGTAAGTGTTTTCGGGACAATGTAATTATACCCCGTAATAAAAACCAATTCCGTCTTTTTACCCAGTTTTGCTGTACCAGTGAAAGATGCATCCAACCCAAGCACTCTTGATTGTCCGGTATTCAAGAACATGAATCCTGCACTTGATCCCAAAGCTTGCGGGGTTGTCAGTGGCTTCCATACGCCAAACATGTATTCGATCGTATTCTGATATTCCTGCCAGAATCCTGCAAGATCTAAATAACCATACAATTTACCGAATTTCAATCCTTGCTTCACTCCCACCTCGGCATTCCAGCTACTTTCAGGTTTCAAATTCGGATTAGGGAAAACCCCCATATTTCCTACACCGGTTTTGATGAATCGTTCGGTGATTGTGGGAAATCGGTATCCCTGACCATAGGATGCACGCAAATAAGTTTCCTGATAGATCTTGATACTCGTACCGGCTCTGAATATAGGTTTCATGGCAGTCACGGTATCATTGAGCTGAAAATACTCCAGTCTCCCACCACCGGACAAGTTTAAGGTTTTGTTGATCTTGCTTTCAACCTGAGTATAGGCTGAGATGTTAAGCAAACGATTGTTTGGTGAACCCGAACCAACATAGATATTGGAATATGAATCTGTAAATGTTGATGTTAAACCACCTATAAAATCGAGCCCTTTGAGTTGTGGGTAACTTTTCTGAAACATGTAATCTCCATAGGCTGTTGTCGATCTGTTCGATTGATTGGCCGTCATATCATTATCAACATGTAGTATTCTTGTCCTGAGGGAGTGTTTGCCATTGGTGGAAGTAAAGAAATTAATATATGGATCCACGTTAAAAATAAACTGATCCTGCAAGAAAACTGCTCCGGGGTAAGCCCTGTACAGACCGATCGTGTCATTTAACCATGCGAAAGCCATTGTTGTATGAGCTTTCATGAAATTTCCATTAACACCATAACTCAAGCCCTTCACTGAATTAGATCTGTAACGCGTATTGAAATTGATTCGTGCGCGGTAACTGGCCATTTGTTTCTCTGAAAAATTTGAGATCGTATCCGGAAACATCGTAGCGACTATTGAATCCGTTTTCGGAGGGCCAATGTAGCCATGGTCGTAGTTTAAATTACCTCCCACGACCAAATCAAAATTCTTGATCATTCTGGAATGCAGGAAATTCATCCCTGAAATCAGAGGGAATTGATTCCACCAGGTTGCACCTTCCTCTGACGGATTGGAATAGGCCCCGGAATACACATTGATCTTCGTAAGAGGCGTTGCTTTCGGATATGCCGTACGAATATGAACCGAACCGGAAAGAGCCGCTGAACCAGACAACACACTTGCCGCACCCTTAATCACCTCCACTTGATGGATATTCTCCACAGGAATAAAACCCCATTCTGGTCTGCCTGCATCTCCTGAAAGCATGGGCATATCATCAACGATCACTGCCACTTTTGAACCCACCCCGAACGTAAAACCACTCCCTCCCCGAATTTGTGGTTCGCCATCGAGAATGTTCAAACCGGGAGTTTGATCGAGTGCAGATTCAATACTTCGTGTATTCTTATTTTCAATCAGTTGTGGCTTAATTACTTGGAGTGAAACAGTCTGATCTTCCAGTGGTTTGTCGAATTTTCCAACTTTCACCTCTACGTCCTTCAATTCAACCACTTGTGACATCAACACAATATCAAGCGTAATGGTAAGATCAGGAAGAACAGTTAGATCAAGAGTGTCATTATTCATTCCTGAGTACTTGCATACCAATTTGCATTTTCCGGCAGGTAGTTCCAGCATGTAATTTCCCTGTTCATCCGTTGTGGCACCAAGAGTCACATCTTTACGATATACGACAGATGCCCCAATGAGCGGTTGACCTTTGTCATCGCGAACTTTCCCGACCACTTTCCCATTTTGGGAAAATACGGCATTCACTTGCGACAATAGCAAGGCAAGTACAGCAAGAGCATTCCTAAACGTCATTGGAAACAAAAGAAATCTGTCAATGAATTATTCTTTCACAAATTTTATACGGGATACAATTTCGCCATCAGTAATCTGAAGAAAATAAGTTCCGGATTGCGAATTAAAAGGTATCACGTTCTGAAGGGCTCCCGATTGCATTAATGCTCCCGTAGATGAAAATACGGCATATTGGGATTGGTCAGTGATAGCTCCAAAGACCCTGAGTTGATCCAAATTTACGTTCACCTTGAATTTTTGAGAATTTAACTCCTCAATACCTGCACCTGAAGGATTGTATACAAGTTGTAAATCATCGATTAACAATTCATCATTTGCAGCACCTCCACCAGGCGTACTGTTTGTTGTGAATGTCACCATAATAAATGCCGCATTGGATGGTGTCCCGACATATGTAAAAGGGATTGCTAGTCGCTCCCAACCTCCTACAGAAGGAAAATTATAGATTGCAGTTGCAATGGTATTCGCTCCCGATACATCATTCGGATCCTTATATCCATCTGTATTGTTATGAATAACGGCACTTACACGGGCATTATTTCCGGAAGAACTTACAGGAGAATACTTTACCCATACCACAAGGGAATCGGGAGAATCCGTAAAAGCCTCTGAAAAATCGGTATTTGTTGCAATAGTGTAGTTGTAGTTTGATGCACTCGACGCGGTAGTACTGCCCATTTCAATTTTCCCGAGTGTCATATTCCCGTTAGCCACAATTCCAAATCCGGCATCTCTAGAAAAAATACGGGCCGAATTCGTCCCTGATGATCCTGGTCGCACAGTTGTAGATTTGTCAAGTTGTTGACCACCAAAAGAACTCCACGTTCCAGAACCAGTTTTAAAGCTGTTCCAGTTTACTGGCTCAGCAAGTTCTGTCGTGCTTGATTCCCAGGATTCAAAATCGGAATTTCCAATCTGAGTTTGAGCGGATAAAATGAAAACAGAGGAAACAGATGCAAGGGAAAGTAAAATTCTTTTCATGATCAAATAGCTTAAGTTAGTTTACACAAATATAAAAAAAGGGCAACTCAAACAGGAGGATTACGTAAATTTGGGCAAAAAAAAAAGAGGAACAAGTCCTCTCTTTTTATACCTAACCGGATTATTCATGAAACCACTCTACGATAATCTACTAATTGTAGATAAAACAACGTGCCATTTATTTAATATACTGATATACTGCACATTAATGAATATGTCAAAAATAATTTTTCCTTATTTTGGAATGTTTTTCCCATAATAGGAATACTTTTTAAAATGGTTATATTGATTATATTTACCTTCCATGATTAGGCAATTCGCATTTTTATACATTACATTCATCTTGAGTTACTCCTCCTTGGGCCAGACGAATGATATCGGAAAAGAATTGCAACACATCATTGCGCACCGTCCTACCGACCCGAACCTCTACCTCAAAAAACTCAAGCGCTTTGATGTCTACCTGAATCAACTTAGCAGAAAAGATCAATTCAATTACATGGAGCAATTGATCAAGGTTTACGGTAGCGAGTTACATGATTTTAAAAAAGCATTAGGTAAAACAAATCAATTCAGTTCACTCTACTCCAATTCAGCCGCACACCGATCTTTCAGTGAATTGCTTAAATGCAAGGTTTACTTGAGTGCACCTGATCATTCTACGAGCGCGCTAGAAGCCATCGAAAAGGCATTAGGAAAGAAAACCATCGAGTCCCCGTTTGGAATTGAAGATCTCGAGGCAGCCAACTTGTATTCTTATAGTTTGACCCAAAACAAAAACTATTACAAGGCGCTGAAAATTCAGGAACGAATCCTGTCAGAAATCATCCTACCGAATCATTTGCCCTTTTCTCAAAACCAACTTGAACTTGCCTTAACATTTTCCAGACTCGAAAAAACGGATTCATGCTTGTATTATTTATACCGATCCTTGGAACACGCCGATCTGGAAAAAAACGATTCTTCCATTGCGCAAAGTTCTTTTGAGTTGGGCATGTTTTTAAAATACAGCAGCGATAAAAAGAAAGCCCTCAATTACCTCTTGCGCTCCTACAACAGAATCACTTTTATTAGCGACGATTCTAAACGCGTGAAATTGTGCAAAGTGATTGGGGAACTCTACAAGCTCGAGAATAATGCTGAATTGGCACTTCGATTCAAAGAGCAGGAATTACGTTATGTTGACTCCTTAAAAACGAATGAAAAGTCCAGACTTGATGCTATTTACAGCTATCAGTTAAACAAGAAGCGCGAAAAACACTTAAACACTCAGAGTGCCTTCATTAAGGCTACTGAAAAAATCAATTGGGGACTAGCCGGATTTATTTCTTTTGGACTCTTACTTATATTTTTTTTGATCCGAGGCAGAAAAAAGAAATACATAAGAATTGATACCAAAAATGGAATTGGCGCCATTGTAGAACAATTGAAAAATCCTGATTCAGAATTGCCGAAGGAAAAAGAAAAAATAATCCATGAACTGATATCTGACCTTCAACAATCCGTATCTAGTAAAAACTGGGAAGACTTTGAAATTGAATTCAGTCAGAAACATCCGGCTTTTCAGATCAAACTAGAGGCTTCACATCCCAAACTTTCTTCAAACGAACGTAAGCTTTGTATGTGTCTTGCTGAAAATCTGACTACAAAAGATATTTCTCCTTTAACAGGACAAAATGCACATGCGATCAACATTGCACGTGGCCGACTTCGTAAGAAACTGGGAATTGACCATAAGGATCTCCCTATTCCCGAATACCTAAGTCAATTTTTATAAGCTTTCCTGCAATCCGTTACTAGAATCCTAGAAAGGATTATTTTTGAGTGACTAAAGATTTGAAAGCAATGATGACACTTCCATTAATGGAATCATTTTACACCATTCAAGGTGAAGGTTATTACTCGGGAAGGTCGGCCTTTTTTGTTCGCTTGGGAGGATGTGATGTCGGTTGCAGTTGGTGTGATGTAAAAGAAAGCTGGGATAGTTCGAAGCATCCTCAAGTTGCTATTGATACTATTGTAACCGAATCAATAAAATCAGGCGCGGGCTTTGTGGTTATTACCGGAGGTGAACCTGCCATGCATGATCTTACAGAACTCACCATGCAACTTCAGGAAAACGGTATTGAAGTCGCTTTAGAAACATCTGGAACTTACGAATTAAATGGAACGATAAACTGGTATTGTTTTTCCCCCAAGAAATTCAAAGCACCTGTGCAACAAGCTTATCTCAAAGCCAATGAGCTGAAAGTGGTGATCAATCATCCATCCGACATTACGTGGGCTGAAGAGCACGCCGCTAAAGTTCAGCCTGATTGTAAGCTTTATTTACAACCTGAATGGGAGAAAAGGGAACGTTTTTTGCCGATGATCGTAGACTACGTCAAATCGCATCCGAAATGGCGTATTTCATTGCAAACACATAAATACATCAATATTCCATAATATGAGATTGTTTGTTCTCTTGATATGTTTTTTTTCCATTTTATCTTGTTCTACTGCTCAGGTAAAATATTCCTCCTCGAACAAAAAGGCTATTAAACTTTTCGAACAAGGTCAGGCTGCACCCAATGCATCGGTCGACATGAATACCGGACAGCCAAATTTTGCTGAAGGAATCAAACTTATGAATCAGGCGATTGAAAAAGACCCGAATTTCTGGGAACCTCATGCATGGATAGCTGAATTCTACGAACAGATTGGCGATTACGACAACGCGATTGTCCATTACAAAGAAGCGCTTCGCATCAATCCAAACCATAGTGCAACGGGTGCAACTTACTTTTATCTTGGCAATTTGCAGCAAGCCACAGGCGACTATGAGAACAGTTTAAAGAATTTGGATATATTCCTTCAAAACAGAAATGCCAATCCGGATCTGCAGCAAGAAGCTTTGAAAATTCGAGCGAATTGTGATTTCGCTTTGAATTCTATGAAAAATCCGAGAAACTTTGATCCGGTCAATGTTGGTCCTGGCGTCAACACGGCCGATCCGGAGTATTTCCCAACGATCACCGTTGATGGAAAAACCATTTTGTTTACCCGCAGAATACATGATGATCGGGTTCCGCAATTCAAAATGCAGGAAGATTTTTATGTGTCTCAATTAAACGACCGAAATATGTGGGGTATCGCTGAACCTATGCCTCCCAATGTAAATACCGTTTTAAATGAAGGTGCCCCGACAATTGCTGCTGACGGTCGATCCCTGATTTTTGTTGCGTGTTCCGATATGTCGGGAGATAATAACTACGGTGAAAAACGTACCGGTCGAGGTAGCTGTGACATGTTCTACACCAAAAAACTTGGCGCGCGTTGGACAGATCCTGTCAACTTACCCGGAAATGTAAATACCCCTACATGGGAATCGCAACCATCCCTATCGGCAGATGGAAAAACACTTTATTTCGTTCGTCGTGTCAGTAAGCGCGGAGATCCTGTTGATTCTGATATCTTCGTAGCCCGACTCATGGACAATGGACAATGGAGCACTCCGGTTCCACTACCGAAGCATGTAAACACGCCTCAACAGGAAGAATCCGTCTTGATTCACCCGGATGGAAAAACACTCTACTTCGCATCGCGAGGTCACATTGGTATGGGTGGTTCGGATATTTACCTGACTCGCATGGACGCCAAAGGCAATTGGTCAACACCAGAAAATCTTGGCTATCCGATCAATACCAAATATGATGAAAACTCGCTCATGGTATCCCCAGACGGTGAAATTGCCTTCTTTGCCTCTGATCGTAAAGGCGGTTATGGTGATCTGGATATTTACTATTTTATCATGCCAGAGGAATTCAGACCCACGAAAACACTTTATTTCGAAGGAATCGTGTTTGATGCCTTAAGTAAAAGTCCAATTCCCGGCAAATTTCAGCTGATCGATCTGAAAACCGGAAAGGAAGTTATTTTTTCAGAGGCCGATAAAATCACAGGTGAATTCCTGGTTTCATTACCATTGAACCGTGAATACGCGCTAAATGTTTCCTATCCCGGATACACCTTCTTTTCGAAGAATTTCAACATGACGAATCCTGAAGGTTTGGAGGCAATTCACATGGATGTACCCATGGTGCCTATAACAAGTGACAAACCAGTCTTGTTAGAAAATGTCTTCTTCGATCTAGCAAAGGCAACATTACGTCCTGAATCCTTTGTAGAATTGGATAAACTGGTCGAATTCCTGCAAAAAAATCCTTCTGTGAAGATCGAGATTGGCGGTCACACCGATACACGCGGGGACGACAAGGAAAACCTGACTTTATCGACAAATCGTGCGAAATCAGTTTACGATTACCTTATTTACAAAGGAATTACAGCTGATCGATTGAGTTACAAAGGCTACGGAGAAACACAGCCGGTAGTGTCTGATGCTGCTATCGCCAAATTGGCTTCCGACAAAGAAAAAGAAACCGCACATCAATCTAACCGTAGAACGGAATATAAGATCATTAAATAGTGTACTTTATAAAACTCATACGACCGATTAATTTGGCCATCATCGCTCTCACGATGTATGGGATCCAGTTTTACATCGTTACGGTGTTTGGACGATATCAAAAGATCGATGCTCACGCTATCGACTTTTTTTTGCTCGTTTTCTCGACGATCCTTATTGCAGCAGGTGGTAACATTATCAATGACTATTTTGATGTGAAAGCAGACAGGATCAACAAACCTGAAAAGTTGATCATTACGAAACACATCAAGCGAAGATGGGCAATTGTGACACATTGGAGTTTTAATGGTGTTGCTTTTTTAATTGCAATCTATTTAAGCATCAAATATCAGACACTTTGGTTAGTTTTTATTCACCTCCTGTCGATCAACATTCTCTGGTTTTACAGCATGCTTTTCAAACGAAAAGTGATGCTTGGCAACATTTTAATCGCGCTCCTGACAGGACTTGTTCCTTTGTTGGTTGTGATCTATTTCAAAGTTAGCAATTGGAATAATCCCGTTTTCTCACCTTTCGATCCCGCCACCTGGTCGACTGAAATCGATTACACACTTGTCTATTACCTTGCGTTTTTTGCATTTGTTCAGAATCTGGCCCGAGAGATCTTGAAAGACATCCAGGACATGAAAGGAGACGAGCTTATTTACGTCAGATCACTACCCATGGCAATCGGTATAGATAAAAGTTTCCTGGTGGTTAAACTACTGCTACTTGTATTTCCTGCATTTGCAATTTTAACAGGAGCTTTTTATTTGGAAGAACTTACTTCACAATCCTTGACGTCAATCGGGATCATTCTCCTACCCTATTTGATAATTATCCTACTGAATGTTATGGTTATCTATTTGATTAAAAAGACGGAAGGTATCAAATTGTCACTTTACCATAATCTGGTGAAATTATCTATGCTGATAGGCGTTCTTTCGACGTTTTATTTTGCCTACTTCCTGCAATGAAGTTAGTGTTAGGATCAAAGTCGCCCAGAAGACAGGATTTACTTCGCGAACTCGGTTTTCAATTTGAAATCAGAACGAAAGAGACCGATGAATCTTACCCGAATGAATTAAATGTGAACGAGGTTGCGTTATTTGTAGCCTCCAAAAAAGCAGAAGCGTTAAAAGACACCCTTTCCGACGAAGAGGTTCTTTTATGTGCGGACACTGTTGTTGCCATTGATAATTCAATTCTTGGTAAACCGGAAGATAAGGTTCATGCCGTTAAAATGCTCGAACAGCTTTCCGGTAAATCGCATCAAGTGATCACCGGGGTATCTATTTGTTCTCTTGAAAAAACGATGCAGTTCTCAGTAAGCACCAGCGTTCACTTTCATACGTTGAACGGCTCTACCATAGAGTATTACGTGAACAACTTTCAACCCTATGACAAAGCTGGTGCATACGGTATTCAGGAATGGATCGGCCATGCCGCTGTGAAACGTATTGAAGGTTCTTACAACAATGTCGTTGGATTACCCACACATGAAGTGTTTCTCGCGCTTCAGGAATTTCTGTAAACAAGAAAGGCCGGACTATCCGACCTTTAAACTTTTATTTTCAATAATTTACATCACTTTAAAAGTGACACGTCTGTTTCGCGCCATTTTTAAATCTTCTTCATCAGAGTCAGAATTCTCCTCATTCGGTAATGCACTACCTTGAGACGCTGAATTGAGTCTGTTTTCCTGAATTCCTTTTTCTGTAAGATACTGAATCACAGCATTTGTTCTTTTCTCAGCCATATTGGCAAACTGCGGTTTTTCAATACCGACTTTATCCTCTGCAGCGTCGCTATGCCCCATGACATCCAATTTCATATCTGGATTCGCTTTCAGCTGCTCAGCAATAAAATCCAACGCCTCTTTACCTGCAGGAGTGAAATTCGTTTTACCAAAAGCAAAGAACGTAACCTGCGACTCAATCTTTTGATTAACCGTCATCTTGTCATTCAGTATAATCGCCTTTTGGTAAACTGTTGAAGAATATTCACTCACTTCTTCCTTCATGCAATCACATTTTTCACCGTCATTCAATAGAATTACTGAAACATCATCGAGGTAATAATAAGCCGCAATAATTTGATCATTCTTCATGTCTTTTGGCTTCTTATTGTTCTCAGATTTGGTCTGGTCATCTGCAAAGAAATTTCCAATTGTAATAAACTTCTCACCTCCCTCTGCTTCGTACACATTACACACCTGATACCATGCATAAGTCTGATTGACACGTTTCGTATCATTTTCAGAAGAAAGCACATGCGCCACATCCTTTATCGTTGCTTTGTCTTCAGTTGCGAATGGTTTTTTCGCGAAATTCACACCGATATTGTTTGAGGCATATTTTGAAGCTTCGGCAAGAGACACATAAAACTTCACGCAATATTTCATACCTTTCTTCAATGGTGCAGCAAGCTTAGCCGTTAAATATGTTCTTGGAATTTTGTTCCCGTATGAAAAAGCTACGATTCCAGCATAATTCGTTCCTTCACGGGCATCTTCTTTGCCATAGATATTTTCCGGAACATTTATTTCAGCCACTTTTCCAGGTACATATAAATCAGCACGTGCACCTGTTGGAGAAGTCCATCCTGTTGCACTTTCGATCATGCTTAATTTCTTCGCTTTTCCGTCCGTAGATTCGAAACTACCATTAGGAACCAAATTCTCACCTTCTTGCGCCATACTTGTCATGGCAAAAAACGTTGAAAATGCTAGTCCAACGGTTGTTTTACTGATAACGTATTTCATAATTCTTAACTGTTTTTATAAACGTTTTCACTTTTTCAGGATCAATGTCAGGATAGACACCGTGGCCCAAATTTACAATATGTCTTTTACTTGTGAACGAATCAAGCATTTTAACTGTTTGACGTTCAACTTCTTTTTCTGACGAGTACAGCGCACATGGATCGAGATTACCTTGTAGCGTTCTCGTTTCTCCGATCTGTTTTCGTACTGTTGGAATATCCATGTTCCAGTCTAATCCTACCGTATTGCAGTTCGTTTTGGCAATGGCCTCAACGGAGGTAATCGCCCCTTTTGAAAAAACTGTCAACGGCACTTCGTTCAGTGCATCCGCAATCCTTTCAATGTACTTCAATCCGAATTCGGCATACTGTTCGGTTCCTAGAATACCGGCCCATGAATCAAAGAGTTGCAACATATGTGCTCCTGCCTCAACTTGAGCTTTCAGATACCTGATCGTCACGTCGGTGATCCTCCCTAACAACTCATGTGCCAAAGGAGCATTCGTATATAAAAGTTTTCGTGATTCTGAGAAAGTTTTCGAACCCTTCCCTTCGACCATGTAACAAAAGATCGTCCATGGAGCACCGGCAAATCCGATCAATGGCACTCTACCGTTCAATTCTCTATTTGTAATTCGAATGGCTTCAAGAACGTAACCCAAACGATCGTGAACATCAATCGTTGCATCTGCAAATTTGAGCTGATCTTCACTTCTGATAGTTTGCTCGAACCAGGGTCCTTTTTGTTCGATCATCTGGTATTCCAAGCCCATCGCTTCGGGAACCACAAGTATATCTGAAAAGATTATAGCCGCATCGACGTCCAATAGATCGACCGGTTGTATGGTCACCTCAGCTGCACGTTCGGGGGTTTCTACCAATTCTTTAAAGCCCGACAATTTAGCTCTAACTGCTCTGTATTCGGGAAGAATTCTACCTGCCTGCCGCATGAGCCAAACAGGATATCTTTCAATGGATTCGCCCCTCGCAGCACGAAGAATCAGATCATTCGACAAATTCATGCGGCAAAGATAACTAATACTTGTAAGCTAAGGGCGCGTATTACCAATTGATGGGTGCTTTTCCTTGTTGTTTCAGGTAGTCATTGGTTTTACTGAAATGTGCCGATCCAAAAAAACCTCTGTGTGCCGAAAGCGGCGACGGATGTACTGACTGAAGTACCAGATTTTCTTTAGGATCAACATGGACAGCCTTTTGCTGCGCTTTTGATCCCCAAAGCACGTAAACAATTCCTTTTTTTTGTTCTGAAATAACTTTAATGACTGCGTCTGTAAATTGCTCCCACCCTTTACCGGAGTGACTGTCAGGGCGACCTTCCTCAACGGTGAGCACTGAATTCAGCAAAAGCACTCCTTGTTGAGCCCATGAAAGCAAACTGCCATTTGAGGAGATCGGTTTGCCAATATCGGCAAGAAGTTCTTTATAGATGTTCTGAAGGCTTTTCGGTAATGGTTTAACTGTTTCTTCGACCGAAAAACACAAGCCATGGGCATGACCTCTCGTTGGATAAGGATCCTGTCCGAGGATTACGACTTTCACCTGATCAAACGGACATAGATCTAATGCTCTGAAAATATACTTTCCTTCAGGAAAAACGCTGTGAGGGGTTTGCTGATACGCTTGTTTAACGAAGGATACCAAGCTGTCAAAATAGGGTTTATCGAATTCATCTTTCAATACCACTTTCCAGCTTAGATCCAATTTTACCTCCATGTTTCAAAGATAACGAAAGGACCTGATTACTTTCGACGTATTTTTGTCCCATGAGAATTGTAATGATTATACTTCTTTGCTTCCTGATGCATTCATGTGGTGAGAATTCACTGATGGAATCATCAAAAAAAACAGAAGTGACTGAAACAAAAAATGAGAGTCTTGAAACTCGTGCGAGAAGGCATGTTGAGGCATTACTTGGTATCTCTCCTACAGAAAACTATCAACTAACGATTTACAAGGAGCACCTTGATGCAGATAATCATATTGACGCCGTTATTTCAGTAAATAGGCTTGATTTTGCTAAAAACGAAGCTGCCAGGTCAAAAAATACGGTAAAGCAGGCTGAACTTGGCTTTATGGGAAATTACAATTACATCTTCTATTACGACGGAGGTCTTGACAAGATCTCTCCTGAAATTCCTGTGCCCTCCAGTCCAAACGCTCCTTTAAAAGTCCAATTTGAAAACATTTCATCTGAAAACTACAAAGACATACTCGTCGACTATCGCGTGCTCAACGCATGCTTCAGAAATTTCTATCCCGTCATTGAACATACGCCGAGACTTGTATTTCAGTGGAAAGTATTTGACGGGTTAAACAAGCCTCAAAAAGAAGCATACTATTTTCTTTATGACCGGGGAACACTTGGCCCTCAAAAGGACATTCTCGTTATGAAAGGATCCATGAAAGAGCCGGGAAAGGTTGAAGATATGTATCATTTTAATCCTGAAATTACCCAAACTTCGGAACAGCTCTATCGTTTCTTTTATTTTCCCAAAGAAGGCAAGTATATGTCTAAAAAATAAACAGGGCAGCTAAAGCCACCCTGTCCAATGAAACACACAATTTAAAAGAACTCTAGAAATTCCAACGCAGTGTTGCAATGAAGTTCCTTCCCGGAGCAGAAATATTCGATGCGAACACCCTGTAATTTCTGTCGAGGATATTTTCACAAGCCACCTGCAGACTTATCAATTTATTGAACTGGTAAGTTACGCGTGCGTTGATCGTATACCAGGAAGGCATACCTTCAGGCAAGGCATATACCTGATTGTCTTCACCAAATGGATTGTAATCTGCAATTCGCTTCCATGCACTGTAGTTGACATATACGTCGCTTCTAAACTTCTTGTCGGATAGTTGAATCCCAAATTTTCCAAATACTGGCGGTATATGATCCAATGGAATTGCGGTTCCACCCGTTACAATGCGCGCATAGGTGTAATTCATTGTTCCGTAGATGGATGCAAATTGATTCATTTGTCCATTTAACGCCAACTCAAGACCATACAAATAAGCTTTATTGGCATTTGTCGTTGCAACAACCTGACTCATTGTCCCACCATACATGATCGAGTCCTGACCATTATACGTAAAGTTCTGTGTGGTCAATGCATTGCGGTATAAGGTATAATAACCAGTCGCTTGAGCGGTCAACCAACCCCCAAATTTATTTGAAACACCAATTTCACCATTATAGGTGTACTCTGGCTTTAGGTCAGGATTTGGTACGTTGATCTTCCCAGGTGTAGATTCAAACACCTTACTTAAGTCATCCACATTGGGCGCACGGAAACCTGAAGAGACCAATGCGGTAGCTCTGAAATCATCCGTTGGCATATATACCAATCCCACATTCCCAGTCAATGCCCCATTCTTTTGTTTTGCTTCTTTGAATGGGAAATTGAAGAAGGTCGTGTCTGTGAATTTTGCATCCAAGCCCACATTGGAATAACGAAGACCATCATTTAAAATCAATTTTTCAGAGATCTCCAGCGTATGTGTCAGATATGCCGCAATGGATTGCATTGTTGCCCCACCTGAAGCGTAGCGCGTATCCAATGGTGTTTCAAGGCCTGTGACTATGTCTTTTGTGAATGCAGTTGAAGCCACCTTGTTATACCAACCTTCCAATCCATATCGGATTTCATTTTTACCTAGCTTTTTAGCCAGATCAAAATTTAAGGTAAAAATATCCAGGTTCTCTATTCTGTTGTTTCGCCCCGTTTTATTGAACTTACGATCAATTCGGCTTTCTTCGATCTGCTGATAAGCAAGAATCAAACGTGCATTATCATAAAGGATATTCTTATTGGACAACTGCAAAGTGTAAGACCCAAACAATCGTTTTTGAGGCCCATAATTCCACTCTGCATATTTTGGAAGTCCGCCGGAAAGTTGCACTAATCGGTCGTAGCGTGGCACATCCGAAGATGTTGAATATTGAAGATTCACAATATGCTTGATCTGGTCATTTTGCTTGAATAAAAATTTCTGCAATAGATCGTATTGCGTATACGCTGAACCAACCTGTACATTGGTATCCTTATTCTTAACAATTTGATCCACGCCATTTACTCGCTCCACATACCAGGGACGAGAACCAAAATTTCCAACATTGATCTCTCTGTTAGCACCTTGCCGAAGGTCTCCAAAATCAGACGCCGTTATGGAAGTCAATGAACCGAAACGTTTCTTACCAATTGAAACATCTGCGTGAGCAGCATAGCCCGATACTGCAGACATGTATCTCGAGTATTGTCCCACTTTTACTTTCAGTTTATCATCTGCGGACAGGGTAGGATTTTTTGTCGTAAAAGACATCACACCGCCTAACGCATCTGAACCATATACGACCGATCCCGGCCCAAAAACAACCTCTACTCTGTCCATGATTGAATTGTCCAGGGTAATGATATTCTGAAGATGACCACCTCGATAGATCGCATTGTTCATACGTACGCCATCTACTACCATTAGCACTTTGTTTGTTTCAAAACCACGAATGATTGGACTACCACCTCCCAACTGACTCTTCTGAACCATAACATTTCCCGAATTGGCCATCACATCGGCTGTTGAGGTTTGATTCATTTCCTGCAATTCAGTTGTACGCATTACTTGAATCTTCTGTGCTACGTCTTTGCGTTTCTCTTCAAACTTACTTGCTGAAACCACCACTTCATCAATGGAATTCACATTCTCTTTTAAAGAAATAATTCCCTTTTGCTGTTGTATTGCTTCCAAACTGGAAACCTTTTCAGTATAGTTAGGGTGACGTAAAACGAGTAACTCAGGCAATGAAACACCATTCAGGTTCAATTCTCCTTTTACATCGGATGTGGTAATAAGTGTATTATTTTGTTTTTTATAAACTGTTACTCCTTCAATTGGCTGAAGGGTGTTTTGATCGATAACTACGATCGATTGTGCTTTGTATGTTTGACTAAACAACACACAAAGCATCCATGAATAAAATACTTTCATTTGATAAAACTTTTAGTGATTTAAATCGCCATAAAGGCTTTTGGATTTTCAACTAAAAGCGCAGGGAGGAGGACTTTCCTGTTCGAGGAAGATCGAATAAGTTTGACTTAAATAATAATATTCTTGAGTTGTTGACTCTTGATAAAACGCAGGTAGTTGGAAATCTTCGAATACATTATTCAGAAGTGGCGAAAAGAGTTGTTTTACACAAAAAAACAAAGGTGTTGGATGTTGATCGTTTCCTAAACTTTGTGCAGTTGATTCTCCAAGTTTTGCAAAAAGTACCTTTTCCTGTACGTCATCGATACATTTAAGAGTTAGGGTTCCGTTGGAATGAGTTTCGCGATGGACAACATCATATAAATGTCCATTCAGACGAAATTCATTTGGCTTGATCCAAATTAATCTTTTCAATTCAAGGGACGTAAATGAAAACTGAATCAAATCCTCGTCCGGTACACCAGTTTTAATCTGTGTCTTAATTTCCTTACGTATGGCTCTTCTGGAAAACTCAAACCACGTTGAGACCCCAATGAGTTGCCACATGACTAACAATAAAAATAATGCTGCCAACTGCTTTCGCATGCTCAAAGTTATACTTTTGAAGCAAAAACAATCCCAATGATTGAAAAAATTCAATCCCTTAAAACATTTCGATACGCCAGCGCAGGCAATAGAAATGCTAAAGTGTTGTTGTATGTGCTGCATGGATATGGACAACTAGCCCCCTATTTCATTCGAAAATTCGACTATTTGAAAGACTATTTCATTGTTGCACCTGAAGGGATGCATCGGTTCTACTTAAAAGGAAGTTCGGGAAGAGTTGGTGCCTCATGGATGACCAAAGAAGAACGAATGGATGACATCGAGGATAATTGCAAGTGGTTAACTGAATTGCATCAGAAATTAACAGCTGATCAAACCTATGAGAAAGTTATTATTCTCGGCTTTTCACAAGGGGGAGCCACTGCAGCACGCTGGTTTTATGACGAACGCATGCAAGCCGACCACCTGATCATGTGGGCGAGTGTTTTTCCCCCAGATTTATCTCCGGAGAACCTGATTAAAGATCATACGGGACCACAGTTATTTGTGCTTGGAGATCAAGATGAGTATTTCGAACAGGAGCAGCAGAAACTAGTTATTGATAAGTATTCACAACTGCAATTCAAAACGATCAGTTACTCTGGAAAACATGACATTTGCCAAGAAACCTTATTCCTTTCCTTGAATCTGTTAAAATAACTACCTGTTTTATTGGCACAATTTCTGATATTTGCAGCGAAAACAAATAAAATGAGAATTCTTTTTACATTTTTCGTCCTGTTATCTTTCCAATCTTTTGGTCAGGACGCTAAAGCACAAGGCATACTTGATAAGCTTTCCACTAAAATCAAAAGTCAAAAATCCTTCTATGTAGAGTTCAGCGCAAACATTAAGAATGCTGCATCAGGAACAAATGAAAGTGAAACCGGAAAAGGTTGGGTAAAAGGTGATAAATACTATGCATCTTACGGCGAAAACACCATCATTTCAAACGGTATCAAAACGTGGACGATCGTCAAAGAAGATAAATCAGTTTATGAGACGGATGCCAATGAGGACGATGGTGAATCGATGAATCCAAAGAAACTGATGACGATCTGGGAATCTGGGTTCAAAAATAAGTACGAAAAAGAGGATAAGCTGAATAATGAGGCCGTTCACGTCATTGATTTGTTTCCAAAAAATGCAGGAAAAGTACAATACCACACGATCATTCTTTACATTTCCAAAGCGACCAATGAATTGAAAAAGGCCATTATGAAAGCTAAGGATGGTACGGTGATGACGTACTCACTCACGAAATTCACCTCAAATGCTCCTGTCGAAGACACAAAATTTGTGTTCGATATGAAGAAATATCCCGGATATACTTTGGTAAAGGATTAAATATAAACCCATTGAAACAAAAAAACCGATCTTTTCAGATCGGTTTTTTTATTCTTAGTAATTGAGTATTTCCCCAATCGCTTTATGCAACCTGCCTTTTGGCAAGAACTGTTCTTCCAAAGAAACAGCAAACGGTACCGGAGTATCAAGGGAAGCAATACGTTTTACCGGTGCATCCAGTGATTGAAAACAGTTTTCATTGATCAACGCAACGATCTCGCCCCCTATTCCACCAGTCATACAGTCTTCATGCAAAACAATCACGCGACCGGTTTTACGAACAGCATCGTAAATAGCTTCTGTATCTAGGGGTAACAACGTTCGTAAATCAATGATCTCGGCAGTAACTTCTTGATAATCCTTCAATGCTTCTGTTGCCCATTGAACCCCAAGTCCATAGGTGATAATTGTAAGATCGGATCCTTCAGAAACTTTTCGTGCTTTTCCAATTTCAACGGTGTAATAATCGTCCGGAATTTCTTCCTTCATGCTGCGATACAAATATTTATGTTCAAATACCATCACCGGATTCGGATCTTCAATGGCCGCATTTATTAAGCCTTTGGCATCGTAAGGCGTTGAAGGATATACGATTTTCAATCCCGGTGTATGAACAAACCATGCTTCATTGCTTTGTGAATGAAATGGTCCCGCAGCTGTTCCAGCGCCCGTTGGCATTCGAACAACCACATCCGCATGTTGTCCCCAGCGCCAATGCATTTTCGCTAAATTATTTACGATCTGATTGAATCCACAAGTGACGAAATCAGCAAACTGCATCTCCACAATGGCTTTCATTCCTGCGATTGACAAACCAAGACCTGCACCAACAATGGCTGACTCACAAATTGGCGTGTTACGAACACGTTCCTTTCCAAACTGATCTACAAAGCCCTCTGTTACCTTGAATGCACCACCGTATTCTGCAATGTCCTGCCCCATAATAACAAGATCAGGATATTTCTCCATCGATTGACGTAAACCATCTTGAATCGCATCGATGAATCTTTTTTCCGTTTTAGATCCTTGAGATACGACCACCTGTTGATTGAAAGGTGCATAAACATCTGTTAATTCAGTTTCCAACGATGGAACAACAGCAGATTCTGCTTGTGCCGTTTCAAATCCGTTCTGAATTTCTTCTTTGATCTCCTCACGATACGTTTGTTCGATCTCATCTGTTAATATCCCTTCCTCTTTCAAGAAAAGTTCAAAATTGCTTACCGGATCTTGTTTCGACCACTCCTCCTGCAGGCCTTCAGGATAATATTTAGTTCCCGAAGCCTCTTCGTGACCTCTCATCCGGAATGTCATCAATTCTAACAAAAATGGTTTCGGTTCTTTACGGATCTCCTCATTGATTGCTCTTACTGCACGGATAACATCCAGCACGTTGTTACCGTTTACTTGAACTGCTTTCATCCCGTAACCAATTCCTTTATCGATGAATTGTTTGCAACGGAATTGTTCGATCGAAGGCGTTGACAACCCCCAACAATTATTCTCTACAGCAAAAATGACAGGCAGATCCCAAACAGATGCTACGTTCAATGATTCATGAAAATCACCCTCAGAAGCACCACCATCACCAGTAAACACAATCGTTGATCGTTCAAGACCTTTTAATTTATTTGCTAATGCGATACCATCCGCAATGCCCAATTGGGGACCAAGATGGGAAATCATCCCTACTAACTTATAGTCTTGGGTACCAAAATGGAAAGAACGATCTCGACCTTTGGTAAAGCCTGACATTTTACCCTGAAATTGAGCAAAAAGTCTGTCCAACGGAATATTTCGCGTAGTAAAAACCCCCAGGTTACGGTGCATCGGCAGAATGTATTCCTCTGAATCCATGGCGTAGGCACAACCCACAGAAATACCTTCCTGACCCCAACCGGAAAACCATTTCGTAATTTTACCCTGGCGAAGAAGAATGAGCATTTTCTCTTCGATCATTCTTGGTTTGAGCACGGTTTTGTAGATGGTTAAAAGCTCCTCATTCTCAAATCCTTTTCGATCAAAATCGATGTATCTTTTTTCCAGAACCTCCATGGGTTAAAATTTAAGTTAGCGACTGCAAAACTAATGGAAATAATGTGGATTACAGAATGTAAAACAGGATTTATACCAACAAAAAAAGGCCGGCAAAGCCGACCTTTCTACTTTATTTTTTTTCGAATTATACCAATCCCTGATCGATCATTGAATCCGCTACTTTCACGAATCCGGCGATGTTCGCACCCTTTACATAGTCGATGCTTCCATCCTCTGTTTTTCCGTATTTCACGCATGCTTCATGAATAGAAACCATGATTCCGTGCAAACGCTGATCAACCTCCTCAGAAGACCATGACAAACGCAAAGAGTTTTGTGACATTTCAAGACCTGAAGTTGCTACGCCACCTGCATTTGATGCTTTTCCTGGAGAGAAAAGAATTTTAGCAGCTAAAAACGCAGAGATTGCTTCTGGTGTAGATGGCATATTCGCTCCTTCAGCAACACATTTCACACCATTTGCGATCAATACTTTCGCTTCATCACCATTCAATTCATTTTGAGTAGCGCAAGGAAGAGCGATATCCGCTTTTACCTCCCAAGGACGTTTTCCTGCAACAAATTTTGCAGAAGGATATTGCTTCACATACTCAGAGATACGTCCACGACGTACATTCTTCAGATCCATTACCCATGCCAGTTTCCCTGCATCGATACCTGCCTCATCATAGATATATCCTTCTGAGTCAGAAAGCGTCACTACTTTACCACCCAATTGTGTTGCTTTTTCGCACGCATATTGTGCAACATTTCCAGAACCAGATACGACTACTGTTTTTCCTTGGAAAGAATCTCCTTTCGTAGCGAGCATTTCTTTTGCGAAATAAACTGTACCATATCCTGTTGCTTCAGGACGGATCAATGAACCACCCCAGTTGCGAGCTTTACCAGTAAGTACTCCCGTAAATTCATTACGGATACGCTTGTACTGACCGAACATGTAACCGATTTCACGACCGCCAACACCGATATCACCGGCAGGAACGTCTGTGTCTGCACCGATGTGACGAGAAAGCTCAGTCATGAAAGATTGACAAAACTTCATCACTTCGTTGTCTGATTTTCCTTTTGGATCGAAATCAGAACCTCCTTTACCACCACCCATTGGAAGTGTCGTCAAAGAGTTTTTGAAGATTTGCTCGAATCCTAAGAATTTCAGGATGGACAAGTTAACCGAAGGGTGAAAACGAAGTCCTCCTTTGTATGGACCAATCGCAGAGTTGAATTCAACACGATATCCACGATTCACTTGAATATTCCCATTATCATCCAACCACGGAACGCGGAAAATGATCGTTCTTTCCGGCTCAACAATTCTGTCAAGAATACTGTGTTGTTTGTATTTCGGATGTTCTTCAATGAAAGGAATAACAGCTTCAGCAACCTCGTGAACAGCTTGTAAAAATTCAGGTTCATGACCATTCTTTGCTTTTACACGATCCATGAATGCGTCAATCTCTGCTTGGTACTTCGTAGACATATTAATTCTGTTTTAAATCGGGGCAAATGTAACTAAAATTCAAAGTGAGAAATGAAAAAAATATGAACAACATGTGTGAAATAAGTCACTCTTGAATTCCTAAGAAAATGACAATTATCATTAAATCTTTAAACTAAAAGACAACTTCTCCGTATCTTTGCACGTCATTAAACCTGAATAGTAACCGCTTTTAACCAATGAACTTAACTCGTTTATTAACCTTATTCTTTGTTTTTGTCGTTTCCCAACAATTCGCTCAGATATGTTTGGGCGATGATATCACAGTTTGTGCAGGAAGTACGGTTACCATCAATAACTGTTCTGGTGGAACCGGTGGTGGTACTACAGGTGGTGGGGTCTATCTCGATGCTCCTGGCAGTGTAAGTCTTTCGGATGACATGTGGTCAGGAGTGATACCTATTGGATTCAATTTCGACTTTTATGGTGTACCGCGCAGTCAATGTGTTATAGGTTCTAATGGTCTCATTTCATTTGACATTACTAAGGCTAATGGCTATTGTGCCTGGTCCTTTACAGGAATAACACCGCTACCGAATAGTACTTTTGTTGATGCTCAAAATGCAGCAATGTGCTGTTATCAGGACATGAATCCTGGTCTTGGCGGGTCAATTGAATACCAAACGGTAGGTACCGCCCCAAATAGGATGTTTGTTGTATTGTACAAAGAGATTCCAACCTTTTCCTGTGGCGAATGCTCCTACATGTCAATTATTCTCTTCGAAGGAAGCAATAATGTGGAATTCCATATAGGAAATAAACCTCCATGCACCTCATGGAACAGTGGCCTCGCCTTGCAAGGAACAGAAAATCCAACAGGAACTGCTGCTCACGTAACCCCAGGACGAAACATCACACAATGGTCGGCTAATCAGGAATGTAAACGCTTCACACCAACTTCTCCTTCTAATACAAATTCCTACACAATTTCTACAGAACCATACACCCTGGTCACTTCTTCAGGAACATCGATCATGTGGGGTAATACATTGGGGCAAACATTCCCCTACAATAACGGAACGCTTGTTACACCCCCTATTCCTGCCGGTACAACAGGTTATTTCTTAACAGGTACTGCATGTAACGTTGGTATTGGTGCTATTTCCGATACCTCATGGATAACCGGATTAACAAGTTCCGTCACTGCTACGGCGACACCAGACATATGCAGCTCAGGTGTCGGTACGGCAACCGCCACAGCAACAAGTGGCACCGCACCTTATACTTTTTCATGGAGTAATGGAGCGACTGTAAATTCAATATCGAACTTACATAGCGGCGTTTACACTGTCGTCATGACTGACGCTATCGGTTGCAGCTCTAACGCTTCTGTTGTTGTAGGCGATACTCCTGCTACATTTTCTGGGACAACGACGTTAGTGAGTTGCCCGGGTGGTTCAGATGGTTCGGCAACCGTTTCTATGACACCCATGCTGGGGAACCTCACCTATCAGTGGAATGATCCTGCTGCCCAGACAACGGCTACGGCTACGGGTTTGAACGCCGGCTCATATCAATGTGCTGTAACTTCCGATATCGGATGTACAGGAACAGTGAATGTAACCGTAACGGAAATTCCCGCCATGGTCATAAATACTATTTTGCTTACAGATGTCTCATGTAATTCCGGTGACGATGGCTCGGTTACAATCGGCGTTTCTCAAGGAACAGGAACTGCACCTTTCACGTACAGCTGGACTTCAACTTCTTCATTGAGTTCAACAGCAGCAGGCTTGACAGCAGGTAATTACACTGCAACAATAACGGATTCGCATGGTTGTACAACCACACATACGATTACTATTGACGAACCAGCACCTTTACAAATCACATTTATCACTAGTCCTATACAGATCTGTCCTGAAGCTTCGACAACCTTGACAGCAACAGCTGCAGGTGGTTCAAGTCCTTATATTTTCACATGGTTTGAAAACGGTTCACAGATCGGAACAAGTCAAACTATTACTGTCGACCCTGATTTCACAAACACACAGTACTGCGTAACTCTATCTGAAGCATGCGGATCTCCGATCACAGACACCTGTACACTTATAACTTTCCCTACTCCAATCGTTCCGGATCTTGTTCCTGACAGGTTGAAGGATTGTGTACCTGCGACATTTGACTTCTATAATACTTCATCAAACCTGGGTGAGATTCAATCTGTATATTATCAATTTTCTGATGGGAATGCCTATACAATCGATGGAAGCAATTCAGTAACCAACACTTTTGAAGATCCTGCATTTTATGCCTGTCAGATGACCGTGACATCTATTTATGGCTGCGTTTACGTAGCGACCATACAGGACATTATTGAAGCTAAACCTGTTCCCAATGCGGAATTTACATTTACGGACAATCCCGCTACGATTTTTGAAACAACCGTGGGTATGCAAGATCAATCAACAGGAGATGTTGTTAATTGGTACTGGGACAGTCCCGGATCTACCCCAATGAGCAGTAGTGCACAAAATCCTACTTTAACTTTCCCACCGGGAGAGGTCGGTCAGTATCCCGTTACTTTGATCGTGTACACTGATTTCGGTTGCACAGACACCGTCATGCATGAAATGAATATTGTCCCTGACGTCATCATATTTGCACCGAATACATTTACACCGGATGGCAATGAATTTAATCAGGAATGGACCTATTACATTTCGGGTATTGATGTGTACGACTTTGTAATTTATATTTTCGACCGCTGGGGAGAAGTTATCTGGGAATCGCACGATCCTTCTGTCTCCTGGGATGGAACATACAAAGGACACATTGTTCCGCAAGGCACTTATTCCTGGCGAGCAACTGCTAAGGATGTTGTCAATGATAATGTGAGAGAATTCTTTGGTCACGTTAACGTCATTCGATAACCTAAAAAATCGGGCCTGATAATTGATAAGCAAATGATTATTTGTAGGTTTGATTAAATTCTTGAAACATGAAAAAACGATATTATCTACTCGCCCTCTTACTGCCAGCTTCTATTTTCTTCTCCTGCCAGGTACTGGAAGACGCAGCAGGAATGGTAAACACCACAACTACACCAACAAAACCAGCACTTACCAATGCTGAAGTAATTTCAGGACTAAAAGAGGCATTAAATGTTGGGATTAAAAATTCAGTTAACCTAACTTCGGTTACTGATGGATTTCTCAAAAATGCGGATATAAAACTACCATTCCCCCAAGACGCGTTGAAAGTTAAAGAAAAGGCGTTGCAGTTGGGCATGTCTGGACAGGTAGAAAAATTTGAGACAACGTTAAATCGTGCGGCTGAAGAAGCAACCAAAGAAGCGCTTCCAATCTTTGCAGACGCAATTACCAATATGAGTATTTCAGACGGATTTGCTATTCTAAATGGCGGAAATGGTGCAGCAACGAAATATTTGAAAGACAATACGACTGCGAAACTCGTCACTGCATTCTCTCCAAAAGTGGAAGCTGCAATCTCTAAAGTTAAATTGACAGAATACTGGAATCCTATCATCACCAAATATAATTCGGCGGCGAAACTTACCGGTGGAGAACAAATGAATCCCGATCTAAATAAGTATGTAACTGAAAAAGCTATTGCAGGTTTGTTCCATATGGTTGAAATCGAAGAGAATAAGATTCGTAAGGATCCTCTCGCAAGGGTAAGCGATATCCTGGTCAAGGTTTTTGGAAGTATCACAGGGAATTAATCCATCACAATTCATTGAATTAAAGTGCCTTCTTCGGGCACTTTTTTTATTTTTATCCTATGCAATATCCTCCTTCTGAATTGGTTTTAGATAGTTCCTCGCGTGTTTATCACCTAGGACTTCATCCTCAACATGTTTCTGAAAAGATCATCCTCGTAGGCGATCAGGATCGTGTTGGTATGATCTCGGCGTTTTTTGATACGATCGAACATACTTCTCAACACCGAGAATTCGTTTGCCATACTGGAATTTACAAAAACAAAAGAATTACTGCCATTTCAACTGGAATTGGTACCGACAACATTGATATTACGATCAATGAACTTGATGCGCTTTTCAATATCGACTTGGTAAATCGCACAGAGAAAAATGTAAAAACGCAACTTACACTTATACGCATAGGAACTTGTGGTATTTTACAGCCCGAGATACCTGTTCATTCTTACCTATTATCTACACATGCTTTGGGATTAGATAATATTGCTCATTTTTATCAGATCTCGTTCAACCGGGAAGAACAGTTGATTGGAAATGCAATTCAGGAAGCGGTTCGTTTCCCTGACAATATACGTCCATACCTTGTTGAATCAAATGCAGCACTCACACAAACGCTGGCTTCCGAGAAAACTTACCCCGGCATTACTGTTACAAGCAGTGGTTTTTATGGTCCACAAGGACGTCAGCTGCGCATTCCGAATGCTATTTTAAGATTCAATGAAAAACTGACCGGGTTTCAATATGAAGACCACCGCATTGTGAATTTTGAAATGGAAAGTTCAGCCTTATTTTCATTAGGAAGAGCCATGGGACACCAATGCGCCACCATTTGTCTCGGCGTTGCAAACCGACCAAAGCTGGAATTTTCCAAAGGTTATACTAACGAAATGAACTCACTGATCGAGTATGTTTTGGAAAGAATCTAACTACTAACTACTAACTACTAAC
>Ga0172372_10001073_pt1 | contig 42226 bp, 26 predicted proteins | sample LakKiv5m_2_FD_114544 | JGI IMG/M metagenome (GOLD analysis project Ga0172372, IMG submission 114544) | Freshwater microbial communities from Kabuno Bay, South-Kivu, Congo - kab_092012_9.5m | ecosystem: Environmental > Aquatic > Freshwater > Lake | place: Democratic Republic of the Congo...
CGTCACGGACCGTCCATCCCAACTCTGGATCGACGGCCATCCCGCGAGCGTGGATGCCTTCATGCCCCTCGTGCTCATCAACCCGACGGTGACGCCCGTGGGTGCCCGCGTCCGTGGACCCGAGGGTTGCCTCAGCTTCCCGGAGATCTACGGCGACGTGGAACGGCAGGGCGAGGTCGAGGTCACGGCGTGGAACGAACGCGGGGAGGAATACCGGTTCAAGGCGGGTGGTCTGCTCGCCCGTGCCGTGCAGCATGAGATCGATCACCTGAACGGCATCCTGTTCATCGATCGGATGGATTCGGCGACGCGGGCGGATGTGCGTCCGGACGTCGAGTCCCTCCTCGCCGAGACCAAGGCGCGGCTGGCGAAGAAGTAAGCCCTAGGTCTGGGAACGCCGGTTGAAGGCCACGCAATCCGCGTACTTCACGCCGGTGCCACCGAAGAGGTCGAGGGCCGAGCCGATGGTGAGGTGGACGCGGCCGCCGCTGATCCGTTCGACGGTGGCCAGGTCCTCGATGGATTTCGCGCCTCCGGCGTAGGTTGCCGGGATGGGCGACCACTCGGCGATGCGCGCCACGAGTTCCGTGTCGATGCCCCGGCAGAGGCCCTCGACATCGACGGCGTGCACGAGGAATTCGTCACAGGCATTTGCCAGGCGCGCGAAGGTCTCGGGGCCAAGCCGGACGTCGGTGAACTTCTGCCAGCGGTCGGTGACGACCCAGTAGGCGTTGTCCCGTATCCGGCAGCTCAGGTCGAGGACGAGGCGTTCGCGGCCGATGGATCGGGTGAGTTGATCGATCCGGGACCAGTCGACGCATCCATCGCGAAAGGCCCAGGAAGTGACGACGACATGCGATGCGCCGGCATCCAGCCAGTCGCGGGCGTTGTCCCCGTTGACGCCGCCGCCGTACTGGAGTCCGCCAGGCCATGCGGCGAGGGCTTCGCGGGCGGCCTGATCGTTGCCCGGGCCGAGGGCGATCACATGGCCACCGGTGAGGTGGTCCTCGCGATAACGAGCAGCGAACCAGGCCGGGGGAAGTTCCGATTCAAAATTGGTGCGGACCCCGGCGCCAGAGTCGCTCAGGGAGCCTCCGACGATCTGGACGACGCGGCCACCACGGAGATCGATGCACGGACGAAACACGGCACGAAGGTCCGGGAATCCGGGACCGGGGAAAAGCAAAAGGCCGCGGGGCCTGCGGGGGAGTTGCCAGTCGCCAGTTCCCGGTTCTCATAGCAGACGACCTGAGGAGGCTGTGGAAGAATCCATCCACCACAGCCTCGTGACCTCGTCTGCTACGTGAGGGAGGTTCTGCTACGCGAGGGAGGTAGCAGACGACCTGAGGAGGCTGTGGAGGGAGCCATCCACCACAGCCTCGTGACCTCGTCTGCTACGTGAGGGAGGTTCTGCTACGCGAGGGGGGTAGCAGACGACGTGCGGAGGCTGTGGAGGGAGCCATCCACCACAGCTTCGTGAGTCCATCCGGTTTGTGGATGGCTTCAAGCTTGAATCATGAAACTTCAAACTTCGCCCTCATCGCCGGGTGAGGGCACCCGGCCTTCAACGAGTGGGTTCCATGAAAAGCACGCGCAGCGATGACGCTGGGCGGGCTTGGTCGGAGATTCGAAAGGATTACTTCCGGCGGCGGGCGGCCCAGACGAGGCTGGCGGTGCCCAGGCCCAGCAACGCCCAAGTGGACGGCTCGGGAACGACGGCCACACCCTCGGCGAAGGTGGTGGCGACGACGATGTTGTCGATCGTCAGCGTGCCAGGCGCGGTCGAGCCGGTGGTGCCCTGACGCAGCGCCGCGGACTCGATGAGTTCACCAGCGGCGTAAGCGGCGACATCCGTGGCCGTGATGCTCGCACTGGCCTCGGACGTCGGATTCAACCACAGGGTGGTCTGGTCGGTGGCGAGATCGTACTTGATGCCGACCATGTAGGTGGTGTTGAGGGCGAGATCCATCGGGTACTCGACCGTGCCGGCGCTGCTCCAAGACTCGTTGGCGACGCTGATCCGGAAGGATCCGGCAGCCGCGCCGTCGACGGTGGCACCGACGCGGGCGTAGAACTGATTGGCCACACTCGACTTCAGGTGGAAGAAGTAGGAACCAAGGCCAATGGGCGGAGCGCTGAAGGAGACCGTGAAGGAGGCGTAGATCGCCGAGGTGTTGTCCGCCGTGACATCGAACGTGGTGGACAACAGGCGATTCAGGTCTTCCCGACCGCCGGTGGTGTCCGCCTGATTGATGACGGCCTGGCCATCGATCACCTCGAGGGGGGTCGTTCCGCTGTGGTTGCGCCAGGTGCCACCCGAGAGGGTGATCAGGTTGCCGTTCTCGTAGGAAAACGATTCGGTCAGGAGCACGTCGGCGCGTGCGAGGGTGCCGAGGGCCGCGAGGCCGGTCAGGAACAGGATTGTGCGATTCTTCATACGCTCTCCAAGGCTGAGGTTTAAGACCCTGTGAGATTCACCAAGCGGAAGAATTTGTCGAGGTTCGGTTTCCGCGCCGGGAGGTACCTGGGGTGGGATGGATGGGAGACATTCATGGGATGCAAGCGCGGGGTGAGTTGGAAGATTTCAGTTTCAGGTTTGAAGGCCGCGTGCCCTCACGCGGCGGCTCCTTCAACAGCGCCGGGTGAGGGCACCCGGCCTTCCATTGGGAACTTTCCTCCCACTGCCTCGTGACCTCGTCAGCTACCCTCTTCGATCGTCAGGAGGCGGTGGGGGTGAAGCCGGGCCATCGATTCCGGCTTCAAACTTGAAACTGAAAACTTGGAACTCCCCCCCGCCTTCAAGGCTTGGCCGGCTGGAGCACCGCGAGTCCCTTGATGAGATCCAGCGCACGCCCAAGCACCGGATCGCGGATGACCTTGGGCGCTTCGGCAGTCGTCGCGGGCGGGACGTTCGAGATGGCGACCCCTTCATTGACCGCACGACGCTGGCGGACGAGGTCGGCTTCGGTCACCCGCCGACGGATCTGGATCGTGCCCACGACCTGATTGGTGGTGGAAGGGTCGTTCGAACTGCTCGTGATGGCGGTGTAGGGATCCGAGAGATAGGCACGCTCCTGCTCGGGTCCGACGCGGACGGCGATGTCCGGTTGGACCCCTTCGGGGCCGAGGATCTGATTCTCTCCGGCGCGGACGCGCGCGGTGGCCAGACGGAGGCGGCGGCCATTGGCGAGGGGGAGTTCCTGGTAGACGGCGGCCTTGCCAGCGGTTCGGTTGCCGATGACGAGTCCGACGTTGGCGGAACGGAGGGCGGCGGCGAAGGCCTCGGCGGCACCGTGGGTCGCGTGGTTGACGAGGACGGTGACGGGCAGGTCGAAGGTGGATTCCTTGGGGGAACCCCGGACGATGCCTTCGCCCCAGTCCAGGATCGGGGTTTCGGGAGAAACGAGCAGGTTCGCGGCGTTGGCGGCACCGGCATAATCGGTCCCACCCGCGAACCGGAGGTCGAGGATCAGGCCTCGGGAGCTGCTGACAAGATTGGTGTCGCGGAGCACTGCGGCCAATTGGGGACCGAGGCCGAGGCTGACCTGTCCGATGCGGACGTAGAGGCAGCCGGGATCGAAGACCCGTTTGTCGGCGATGGCGGCCGCGTCGCTTTCCTCGTTCACGGTTTCGTTGGGCTCGAGGATGCGACCCTGGACGCGCTGGAGGAGTGCCTGGGTGGCAGCTGCGTCGAGTTCGGCTTCGGGAAGGTCCCGGACGTGCTTGCGGAGGAGGTCGCGCAGTTCGTTGAGCGGGGGCAGGGTGGACGCGGACGGGGTGTCCGCGCCGAGGTGAAGGGCGGAGGCGAGGATCAAGGAGCAGGCAAAGATGCGTCCAAACATGCCGCGCAATGCATGGACGGGATTCGGTCCTTAGGCAATGGCGGGGAAGGGGAAGTTTGAAGTTTGAGTCTTCCGAGCCGGGTGAAGGCACCCGGCTTACAGGATCGCACTCATCTTGCGCGGCTATTGCATATGCCATCGGGCGAGCGAGGATGAGCGGGTTATGAGCGCGCGGATCGTGGCCATCCTTTTTGTGGTCCTCAGCCTTGGGCTGGGGGCCGGACTTTACGTGGTCCTCGACAAGGCCTCCAAGGAGAGGGCGGCGGCGGCCGCTGCGACTGACCAATTGAAGGGGGAATTGTTACGTTCGGAGACACGGCTGAACGAGCAGGTGAAGGTGAACGCGTCGCTGGAGACGAACCTCGTGCGGCGTGTCGAGGAGGTGGGGCTGTACTCGAACAAGCTGGACTTCATCGCCGCGGAGTTGGCCAAGACGGAGGAGGAGGCCAAGGCGGCCGCGGAGAAGGCCCGGCTGGAACTCGAGGAACGCGAGAAGCGGATCGTCGGGTTGAAGGGCGAGAAGGACGAGCTGACGGCGCGCCTGGACGAGATGAGCCTCAAGATCCAGGGATTGCGGACCCAGATTGCCGACACCGAACGGCGGCTGGCATCCAGCGAGGGCGATCGCGAGGTCCTGAAGAAGGAACTGCGCCGGATGCTCGCGGAGAAGGCGGACCTGGAGAAGCGTTTCGCGGACCTGTCGGAAGTGAACGCCCAGATCCGGAAGTTGCGCGAGGAAGCCTACGTCGCGCGCCGCATGGAAATCATCCGGAAGGGAGTCATCAACTTCGACCAGAAGGGCGCGATGCTCTTGCAGCAGGGGATCCGACGGAACGTCGCGACGAATCCGCCGATGACCGACGGTCGGCTGAACGTGGAGCTCAAGCCGGACGGCACCGGTCGGGTACTGCCTTCCGAGCCTGCAAAGAAATGACGGGAAGCATGGTACTGGAGACTGGCCACTGGAAACTTGGCTTGGGACCAGCCTCGTGACCTCGGCTGCTACGAATGGGGGTAGAAGACGACGTCAGGAGGCTTGGAAGAGTGTGAAGGGCGTGTCCGGAATGATCCCGGCGGCGGGCATTCCCCTGTGTACACACCATGGAACCTGACGATTGGAATCTGATCCGGGACTGGCAGGGGGGCGCGCAGGAGGCGTTCACCCAGCTGGTGAGGCGACATCTCCCGTTGGTGCTGGCGTCGGCCCGACGCCAGTTGCCGGACCCGCATCTGGCCGAGGATGTGGCCCAGGCGGTCTTCCTGTTGCTGGCCCGCAAGGCTCCGTCCCTTCCCTCTTCCACCGTCCTTCCCGGATGGCTCTTCAACACCACCCGACTTGTCGTCCGTCACACGCTCCGCTCCGAAACCCGACGTCGCCATCGCGAACTCCTCGCTGCCGCCATGGACCCGAACCCGACCTCCACCCCGTCGCCGGATCCTTCGTGGGATCGCGCCAGTGCGGCCCTGGATGAGGCGCTTGCCCAGTTGGGTGCCGCGGATCGCGACGCGCTGCTCCTGCGGTTCACCGAGGGACGGAACCATCGCGAGGTGGGCGTGGCCTTGGGCATTGGCGAATCCCGTGGTGCAGTTGGTGGTGGCGGCGGAGCAGAAGGCGCGCTGGATGCAATGGGGAGCGGTGGCGGTGTGTGTCACCGGTGTGGTGGCGTGGCTGGGCACGCGTTCGTTCAAGTGGATCACCCAGTGGGGAACGCCGCGTCCTGCGAACTACACGCTCCGGCTCCAACCGGGTGTCGCGATCGGTGGCGTGGTGCTCGGCACGAACGGCGCGCCGCTGGCGAACACGGAAGTCACCATCGCCTACAACAACTCGGATTCCAACTGGGACGATCCGGAGCTCTCGGTGGAGCGACCGGGTTATGTCCGTTCGGTCTCGGCAGGGAGCACGGATGCCACGGGGCGATGGATCTTCGCGTCGATTCCGCCCGACATCAGGCAGTTCCGGATCGAGCTGTTCCATCCGGATCATGCCCCTGCGGAGATCCCTGTGCGCCCGGTGATCCCGTCGGACCGGCAGCTTTGGTCGCTCCTCGGCCAGCACCGGCTGACGAACCGCATGGACGTGGGCCATTCCCTGGCCGGGGTGGTGGTGGATACCGAGGGACGACCGCTGACGGGGGTTCACGTGTCGAACCAGGATTACCTCACCAACGGCGTGACGGGTGCGGACGGTTCGTTCCTGTTGCGGCCGATCAGACCAGAGCTGTTCAAGGTCAGTCTCTGGGCGCGCGGTTACGCCTTTCAATCCGTGCGCATGGAACCGGATCAAACCCCGCAGCGCATCGTGATGCAGAAGGGCGGGCACATCCGGGCGCGGGTGGAGTCAGCCGACGGAAATCCGATCGCAGGGGCCCATTTCCATCTCAGCGAAGCGGGATTGGATCCGGAAGTGAACTGGTCCTGGTCGTCGGATGCGGCCGGCCGTGTGGAATGGGATTCGGCGCCGCCCTCGGGTGGGTTCCGGTTCCATGTTTCCGCACCGGGATTCCAGACGAAGCGCGAGGTGCGGTTGGTCGTGTCGGAGGAGGAATCCGTCATCGTGATGGACCCATCGCCAATGGTGGAATTCCTGGTGACGGATGCCGAAACAGGACTTCGGATCCCGGCCTTCAAGGTGATCCCGGGAGCGCGAAAGGGTGGGGATTCAGACCTGAGCACGGTGCCGCATGAGTTTGACGTCAGTCTGTCGCGGGTCGGGCAGAACGAGGAACTGCGGATGGAACTGGAGGAACTGTTGGGTCCCTTGTTCCAGATCGAGGCCGACGGCTACGTGCCGGTGATCGCGGATCCGGGGCCTCCCCGTCCGGACGGCAATGCGCGGGTCGAATGCCGGATGAAACCGCTGCGGGACGCGGACCGGATCCGAGGTCGGGTGGTGGATGCGGGCGGGCGTCCCGTGCGGGATGCGGCCGTGGCAGTGACGACGATGTCCAACTTCATCGAGGTCCTGCAGGGCGGGCTGACGTCGAGCGAGCCCCGATTCCTGCGGCGCACCGATGCGGAAGGCCGCTTCGAACTGAAGCCGCAGCCCGATGGTGTGTGGGTGGTGGTGGCGCACGCGTCGGGATTCGCCCGGGTTCGCGTGGGTGCGGGGACGGATCGGGACCTGGTGCTGCAACCGCTCGGCCGTATCGCGGGGCGCTGGTTGCGAGAGGATGGAATTCCCATGGCCGCACGACCGATGAGCCTCGTCCAACCGGTGCATTATCCCGGCGTCTGCTCCCTGTCGCAGGAAGTGTTTTCAGCGCGCACCGATGCCGAAGGAGGCTTCGTATTCGATGGGGTTCCGCCGGGGCGCTGGTTGATCCGGGGCTATCCGGTGGAATCGGGTACAGGGTATGTGGGAGCGGTGAGTGATCTCCTGCCGATCGTGGAATGTGTGGAGGTGGAACCGGGGGGACAGGTGGACGGGATCGACTTCGGGCGTGCGATCCAAGGTGCGGTGACGGTGACGGGACGCTTCTTGTCCCCGGTGGCGGAAGCGCTGGCGGACTGGCGGCCGTCCGTCAACAACGCCAGCCTTCGGGCGATTGTTCCGAGACCCGCGCCGCCGTCGGGTTTGACAGCGGACGGACAGCGGTTGTGGGTGGCGGAGTGGTCCGAATCGGCGGAGGCCTTCGGCGTCGCGTGTGCCGAGCGGGAGTATCCGTTGCGGGTCGCGGCCGATGGGACCTTCGAGGTGCAGGGCGTGCCACCCGGGGAGTACCGTCTGCGCTGCCTCGTCTTCGGCGGCGGGACAATGGCAGCGGCGCAACGTGACACTCAGAGCGACGAGGATGTCTCCTCCCCGTTCCGCGCGGGCACGGTGGGACCTTGCTCGACCAGGATCTTCAGGGAGTCGGGGGTTTGCTTGGAAGCGAGGGCGATGGCGGCGGGGGTTTCGGCGAGCGGGAAGCGGTGGGTGACGAGCGGGCGGACATCGAGTTTCCGTTGGAAGACCAGTCGGGCGACCTCGCGTTGGAGGGTGAAGTCCGAGGAATAACTTCCCGTGAGGGTCTTCTCGTCGACGCAGACGACACCGAGGTCGATGGGGGCCGTCTTGCCACGGACCGTATGGGCGAAGAGGAGTGTCGTCCCCCCCCCGCGGAGCCCGGACTGGGCCTGATGGACGGCGGCATCGGAGGGGACTGCGATGATGGCGGCATCGACGCCACGTTTGAGGGAGAGTCGGCGGAGTTCGTCGACGAGATCGGGACGGGTGGCATCAAGGGTCTTCCACGCGCCCCATTGGCGGGCGAGCTTCAGACGGTCGGAGAGGAGATCGGTGGCAATGACGCGTATGCCCTGAAGCGCGAGGAGTCGGGTGAAGAGGAGGCCGATGGGACCCTGGCCGGCGACAAGGACGATGTCCTTGGGGAGGAGCGGGAGTTGGCGGATGGCCTTGAGGATGGTGTTGACGGGTTCGAGGAGGGCGCCTTCCAGGAAGGTGTTGGCCCTTGGGATCCGCACGATGCCGGGGAGGCAGAAGGGCAGGACCCGGACGTATTCGGCATAGCCTCCGCCGGCGGGTTCGAATCCGGCCGTGATCCCGGTGCGCTTGTAGGTTTCGCACTGGGCAAAAGCGCGGTGCCGACAGAAGTGGCAATGCATGCAGGGGACGTGATGGTGGAGGGCCACGCGGTCGCCGACCCGGAAACCCCGGGCCGTGGCACCGACCCGCACGATGGTTCCACTCGTTTCGTGCCCGAAGATGCGGGGAGCCGGAACGGTGCCCTGCTGGATCTTCTTGATGTCCGTGGGGCACACACCGCAGGTGGCCACACGGACAAGGATCTCATCCGTCCGGATGCGGGGGACATCGACCGTTTCCAGACGAAGGTCGTTGATGCCGCGGTAGACAACCGCCCGCATGGACTTCGGAACCATGGGGGGAGGGTTGATGGATCCGGTGTGCTCGGCAAGGCGCAGGAATCGGTGAGCAGCATTGCCAGTCGAAATGCGATCCCGGAGAATCGCCGTGTGCAAAGACCGATTGTGATCCTGTCGCCCCTGCTACCGCCGATGCGTGGTGGGCTCGCAGACCACACGTGGTTGATGGCCAAGCATCTGTCCGAGACCCGCCCGGTGGCTGTGCTTTCGTCGAGGGATGTTTACACGAACGCTCCCTTTCCGATCCGGGCCTCGGTGCATGACTGGGAGGACGTCGCGGAATTGGAGTTGGAAATGGCGGCGACGCCTTCGGATGCCTTGCTTCTGTGGCAGTATGTACCGCACATGTACGGCCGGGGCGGTGTGAACCGTCCGTTGATTGCCCTCTGGAAGCGGTTGAAGCGGGAGGGGCTTAAGCAGGTGATGATCGCGCACGAGATCGCGGCCCCGTGGGGACGTTGGCCGAACCAATGGTGGTACGCCTGGAATCACCGCCGGCAATGGCGTGCGATCATGGGTTTGGCGGACCTGATTCCGATCTCGACGGAGGCGTGGGCCGAGCAATGGCTGCGCAGTGAACCGTCGATCGCCCGCAAACTCCTGACGCTGCCCTCGCCGTCGAGCATCGAGCGGGTTCCGGTTGGACCCAATCACCGGGTGGAATGGCGGCAGGCGCAGGGATTGTCGCCGGACGCGAAGGTGATGTTGTGGTGGGGATCCGTGAGTGGGCCAAAGCAGTTGATGTGGGTGGTGGATGCGTGGGAAACGGCCTGTGCCCAACTGGGTCCGGTGGTGTTGTGCATCGTGGGCGGGAATCCCTCGATCAACCTGCCGGGGTCGCTCCGGTCACTGACGCGCATCATGGGTTTCCTGAAGCCGGAAGAGGTGTCGCGGTGCCTGCAGGCGGCGGACCTGGTGGCCCTTCCGTTCTCGGATGGGGCTTCCGAACGGCGAACGACCTTGATGGCGGCCCTGGGTCACGGCGTGGCTGTGGCCAGTACCACCGGTCACAACACGGGGTCCACATTGCGCAAGGCGGACTTCCTGTCGTTGTCGCCTGCCGATGATGCCCTCGCCTTCACGGAGTCCGTGCTGCACCTGTTGCGGGACAACACGGTACGGACCGAGATGGCCCGGCGTGGCAGGGAGGCTCACGACGCCGCCTATTCCTGGCCGGTGGTCACCCAGAAGCTGTTGGGTGCGATGGATTCGGTTGGACTGCTCTCCGTCGTGCCGCTGCCCAGTCGCTAGGAAAACCTGCGAACGGGGCAACGGAGCCGCTACTTCCTGCGACAAACGAGCCGCAGCACATCGCCGCCGTCGCGGTTGTTCAACGAAGTGGTGAGGAACCGGAAGAATCGGTGGGTTGCCGTGATTGGCCCCTGGGTCCGGAACTCCTGGAGCCACTGGTTCAGGGCATGGTGGCGCGTGGTCGTGATGGGTGGTCCCTCCGGTTCGAATCCGTGTTTCCGGACCAGTTTCACCAGGTCTCCCGGCCCAAAATACCAGAAGTGATACGGATGGGAGAGATGGGTCCATTGGACGCCATCCGTGAGAAGGCGCGTGGCTTCACCGTTGGGAACGGCGATGTGCAGGAGTCCTCCCGGAACCAGCAGGCGGTGGAGTTCGCGCAGTTCGGTATTGGGATCGGGTACGTGTTCCAGACTGTGGCACATGACGCCGGCGTCCACCGATTCGGCGGGCAGGCGCAGTTCGGCCAGTTCCCCGACACGGACGTCCACGCCGATCTCGCGGGCCTTGGAAGCGGCGGCGGGACTCAGATCCGTGCCGAGCACCTGACAGCCCCGGGAACGGAGATAGATCAGCAGATCACCATACCCCGAGCCCACTTCCAGGACACGCAATCCCGTTCGTCCACCGATAAACACATTGATGTCGAAGGCCCATTGGGCGATGAGGCGGCCGATGGGAGCGGCAAGACGGGTCGGGAGCGAGGCGTTGGCCGGTGCCGAGAAGGTGTCGCGCAGGAAATCCCAGACAGCCTGGACGCGAGGACTGCGCCGACGGCCGTCGAAGGCGTTGTAGCCGGTTTCCCTCGCGTAATAGTAGCCGATGATCTCCGGCCCCGGTCGGGGTGACAGGCGGCGGAGACCGCATTTGGAACACTTCCAGACGTGCGCCACGCCGCCCGGCGCATCGGGTTGGGGGATGGCGAGGAGGGATTCCCCGTCGCGCTCGCCGCACTGCGCGCAGACGGGAAAGACCCAGAGGGCGCTGCGATCCCGAGATGAACCGGTTGGGCTTGAACCGGAGTTATCGGGATTCATTGGCGTCATTGGCAGTCACGAACTCCTTGGCCTTGCGGACGAAATCGTCGGGCTTCCGTGCGAAATCCTGGCTGTCGGTCTCGATGGCGAGCCGGCCGGAATAGCCGGCCTTGCGGAGTGCCTCGAACAGGCCCTTGTAGTTCGCGTCGCCTTCGCCGACGTGGGTGTCGTTGGCGACGTCATCGCCCTTGGCAGTCTTCTGGACCTTCTTGTCCTTGAGATGGATGTCGAAGACGCGGCCCTTGTAGTCATTGAAGACCTGGGCGGCGTCGAAGTTGGCGCTGGTGATCCAGCCGACATCCATGCAGACGCCGAGGCGGGCATCGCGGTGGAGGATGACCTGACGGACGATGGCGGGGTTGCCGTAGAGGGATTTGATGCCGTGGTTGTGGACGGCGACCTTGATGTCGAATTCCTTGGCGAGCTCCTCGAGGTTGTCCCAGATGCGGAAGTCGCCGGGTTCGACGACGATGAGCTTCATTCCCATGAACTTGGCGAACTCGAACAGCTTGCGGTTCTCGTTCTTGTCCATGGAGGTGCCTGCCACGCCATAGGTATAGGCACGGAGGCCGGCGGCTTCGAGACGGGCCTTCTTGGCGGCGATCTGCTCCTGGGTTTCCTTCTTGTAGTCGAGGTGGTTTGGGATCAGTTGCAGGTCCTTGATCCCATGGCGTTGGGCAAACTCGACCACCTGGTCAAAGGTCAGGTTCCGCAGGGTCCAGGTCTGGATGGCAACCTGGTCCGAAAGTCCCGCCGCAAGGCTGGACTGGGTTGCGGCGAGGACCAACGAAACGAACGCCGCCAACGCGGCTCGGAGGAGTGGATTGCTGAATCTCATGGTCCAAGGATGCGAAACACAGCCCCGTCCTGAAAGCCGATTCCGGTCGCCTTGCGCGTTGGGCCCACGATTCCCGCGCCCAAGGTCCGACTGGGGCAGGATTCAGTTCGAATCGGGTGGGGTCTTGGCGCTGGAGACCGGTTGGTCCGCGCCACCGGCACCGCTGACACCCCGGCGCTCCGGATAGGCGTTTTCGTCCGGACTCAGCGGACGATGGTAATACGACGCGTAGTAGTAGGTCGTGTAGTAATAGTACGGGTTGTCGATGGGAACGCCGTTGATGATCAATCCCAGGATGGGTGCCCCGCGCTGGTGCACCGTGTTGATGCCCATCTTGGCGAATCGCATCGAGGTCTTACCCGCCCGGACGACGAAGAAAAGGCCGTCGAGGAACGCCGCGACGGAGAAGGTGTCGTCGATCGCCGTCAAAGGAGGACAATCGAAGATGACGTAATCGAACTGGCGGCGAAGTGCCATGATCAGGTCCTTGGTGCTCGGGCCGATGAGGAGCTCCGAAGGATTGGATGGCCGTTCGCCGGCCCGCATGAAGAACAGGTTGTTGACCCCGGTTTCGCGGATGGCTTCGGACAGCGAGAGCTTGCCCTCAAGGACCTCGGCGAGGCCCTGTTCCAACGGTTGTTCAAAGTAGCCGTGGACGTTACCGCGACGCAGGTCCGCGTCGATGAGCAGGGTGCGGTTGCCGGAGTTCGCCAGGGTGACGGCGAAGTTGGTCGTGAAGGTGGTCTTGCCGTCGCCGGGCACGGAGGAGGTAACCGCCAACAGTCGCTTGCTGGTACCCTCGGGACTGAGGAGGAGGGCGGACCGGATGCCGCGGAGTGATTCCGCGAACATGGTGTGGGACTTCATGCGCGTGAGCATGAGGTAGCCCTCCTTGTAGTGCTTCTTTTCGACCTCAGGAAGCTGGCCCAGGATGGGTTCGCCCAGCTCCTGTTCGATGTGTTCAGGGTTGTCCAGACGGTCGTCCAGCTTGTGGAGGAGGAACATCAGGCCAAGACCGATGACAAAGCCCAATCCGACGCCCGAGACGATCATGGAGGTGCGGTTGGGTTCCACCGGGGTGGGCTCGCCCACGCCGCGGACGAGCACCGCGAAAGGCTCGTCCTCGGTGGCAATGCTGTTCATGGACCGGAGGACATTCTCCAACCCGTCGAGTTGCTGGATGATGCTGTCGCGCTTCTTCAGCCGGGTCTCATATTCGAGTTCCAGGCTGGTCTTTTCGAACACCAGTTCTTCCAGTTCCTGGATGAGGGCCGGGTAGGATTCCTCTTCAGTCCGCAATTGACGGATCTTTGCAGCCCGTCCCTCCTCCACCATGGCCAGCACCTGCCCGATTTCGTCCTTCCGCAGGGAGATGGAGCGGGCCAATTCCCGCATGAAAGGATGGTTGGTGCGAAGTGTTGCCAGCTTCTCCTCGTACAACTTGTCCTGTTTGAAGAGCTCGAACTTGAGGTTCAGGTAGGCCTGGCTGCTGATCGCGTCGTCTTCAGCATTGGATTCTGCATTGTTGCGACGCTTCGGGGCATCGCTTTCCAGGACGGGGTCGATGGTGCGTGACGCGAGCTCTTCCCGCGTGGCGTTTTCCCAGAGCTTGCGGCGGGTCTGGAGCTGGAAGTAAGCATTGCGTGTGTTTTCCAGCTGGGCGCGGGCGCGGGCGCCGGCATCGGAGAAGTTGGCGATGTTGTTCTGGCGTTTGAATTGTTCCAGATCCTCCTGTGCCGCGTTCTTGTCACGTTGCAGAGCGAGGATGTCCCGGGTTGTGGCCGCCTGCGCCTGGCTCTTGAGGAACACGCGCTGCCGCTTCTTGTAGTCGATGAATTCGTCGACCCAGGCGGAAGCGAAACGCTGGCAGAGGTCCAGATTCGTGCCTTTGACCTCCATGATGAAGGTGTTTCCGCGTCCCGGAAGGGCTTCAAAACGGGGTTGCACAACCTTGTTGCTCGATCCAGCACCTTCCTGAAGCCGAGCCATCACCTGGGCGATGACGATCCCGCTCTGCATGGCGGTCAGCTGGTTCTCGACCATCCGCGAATCCTCGTCGATCTGCGCCCCCCGAGTGCCAGCGACGGTGACCTTGGGCGTGACCTGGAGGACGGACTGGGCCTTGAAGATGTCGGGCTTGTTGATGGCCTGGAAGACGGCGATGCCGGTGCCGAGGAGCGTGAAGATGACGATCAGTAGCCAACGCTCGGCGAGGATCTTGAAGTACCTGCGAAAGTGCAGGTAAAGGTTGATCCGATCGACCAACGACGTGCCGTACCCGGGCAGCGGCGTGTTGTAGGAGGAGTACGGGTATTTCATGGATCTCGTTGGCAGGCCGACTTAGAGGCCGAAGATGATTTTACGGGGAACGCGGATGCGGTCGCCGGCTTTCAGCTCCACGTCGGCGGAGCGGTTGTTGTTCAGGAGCAGGTCATCCACGTTGACCTTGATGGGGGGCAGGGACTTGCCATCGGGACCCACGCGTTGGATCTCGACCTTCTTTCGGTTGGCAAACTGGTTGGAGGGCAGCTTGAGCATGATGGTCGAAAGCATCAGCGGTTGGCCGTCCGGGATGGCGAATTCGCCTTGCATGGCATCGAACACGACGACCGTGGGGACGGTGCTTTGGGTGGTGACCCCGCCGATCTCCGCGGTTCCACCCTGGGCCAGGGCGATGGACTCCAGATTCAAATCAATGGTCGCGACCACGTAGTACTCGGATTCCAGCCGCTGTTTCAGTTCAGCCCGAACCTCAGCGAGGCGTCTACCCGCAGCCTTCACGGTCACGTATGTGGAATCTGCCCGGCTGACATTGAAGATGGCCTCGCCCGAATCGGTGACGGAAGAACGAAGCGAGTCAGCGCCTCCCACGGGGTCTTCATGGATCCGGTAGCGGAAGGTATCCTTCGGCTTGAGCTCGCGGGCTTCCGGGTCGATTTGGATGGAGGAAACCGTGGCGTTGGTCGGCGCTGCGACAGGCACCGCATTCGTTGCCGGTGTCGAAACGGGAGGGGCTCCGCTCGGTGGCGTGGGTGACTGAGCCAAACCCAAGAGGCAGATCCCGAAGGACGCTGCGGCAGCCAAGCAGGCATTGAAGCGGGGGCGGATCATGAAATCAGAAGCGGTAGTTGATACTCAGGGTCACGGTGTTCACCGAGAAGGAGCGCGTGGCGAACCGTGAGTCCCGAATGGAATGGTTGTAGTTCAGGGCAAGATTTGCCCTGTCGGTCAGTTGATAGCTCGTTCCGAGGGAAAAATCGTAGGTGGACGCTTCATCATTGGCGATGAACGACACCGGCACCAGAAACGTCCCGGACGGGAACGTGATGGGAACCAGAGCCTGTTGCGATTGGGATTGGGTCATCTTGGAATAGGTGAATCCAAGATTCAGGCCCATCCTTTCGTGGAACTGCCAGAAAGCCCGATACCCGGTCGTGAACGTTTCGGTGAAATTGCTTCCCAGGCCTGAGTTGACTCCGGAACTGACCGTGACCGAGTGCGAAATCGTGGAGGTGATCCGGTGCGAAGCGGTGATCTGATAGGTCAGGCCAGAGAACTCCGACGTATCCGAGATCTGCCCGTCCGTGGAGAACTCAGAGATGGTATACTGAACTGACCCGCTCAGCGTGATGAAATCACTGGGCTGGAACGACAGCATCGGCCCCGCCCCATAGGTGGTGGATGCGTTCTGGAACTGTTGGCTGAACGTGGTCTTGACGGCCTGGCCACTCAGCCCGGCGGTCCAGTAAGGGGAAAGGCGATGGTAGGCCCCGGCACTGACCGTATGCTGATCCTGGTCGAGAACGCCAAACTGGTCACTGAGACCGCGATCAATCGTGTACCCGTACATGGCGGAAGCCGAAGTGTTCTCGGTAAATGCATGGCTGACCGAGAGGCCGACCTGATTGCTGAGGCGGTTGAAGTCCACCCCGCTGGAAAGCCCATTGCCTGCAATTTCCGGACGGGTGCCTCCAGCACTGTTGATCCGGTCGAAAACGGCGAAGACCGTATCCCCCACCACGAATGAATAACTGATGGTGCCGTTGGGTGTCAGGTTGAACTGGGCCAGGTCGTCGTAGTTGAGTGAGTAACGGTACCCAAACCCGACATTGAAGCTGAGTTGGGCGTTCTCGCTGACCTGTTGTAGGACATTCATCCCCACCATCGGCTGGACGATGAAGTCGTCCTGCTTCCCGAAATCCGATGAGCCCTGCAAGGCGTTGTCCGTGTAAATGAATGCGACGCTGGTGCTGAAGGTGATCGCTCCGGTCTCCCACCGGAGTCCGAACCCCTCGGGAATCGTGCTGGCAGCTCCGGGAGCCGGGGTGTAGGGGGCGGTGTTGCTGGGCAAACCCTGCAGACTCCGAAAACTCTCTCCAGGATTGCCGCTGCCAACGGGCGGGTTCGCCGCGGCTGTGTCCATATAGCTCGGCACTCCCAGTTGACCGGCCGAGGTACCGAAGCCTGGAAGGGACGAAGCCATGCCCGTAGCGGGTGCTGTGGTGATGGGGCTCGATGTCTGCGCATTGGCAGAAACACCCATCATCGCTGCCAGCAACGCGGCGCGGCTGGAGACGCCCAAACCGACCAACTCCGGCATCTGGACCTGCGCCGGAGGATTTGTGAGTTTCATCTTCAGTTCTTGCTGTGGTGGGTCATCGACTGCGCTTCGTACAGGCCAACGGATCCTCAAACCCCGTGCGGGGACACTACTCGCCGTCCGTCGCATTCCTCAAGCTCTTTGGCCCGCATGGAACATCCGTCTCGGGCAGGAGGCGGTCAGGTGACATCGGACTTCGGTTGGGTTCTGGAAGGGGCCAAGCCTGGTTCATGGAATCTCCGTGATCCGGTAGAACCGTTCGGCGCTGGCCGACGTTCCATCGGTCAGGGTGCTCGTCTCGCCCACAGCCACAAAGGGGGATCCCACCGCCAGCCAGGGCGTCGACAGCGTTTCCCGACGCCACAGCTGATAGCGGCGGCCGGGGGCACTTTCCCAGGTGACCTCGGTGCCCGACAGGGTCATCCGGATACGGGTCAGGCGATACGCAACCGATAGCCGATCCGTTGGATCCGAGCCCATGGCCTCCTCGCGTCGGTTGACAAAGCCATCGTTGTCCGGGTCCGCCTCGGGCGCCGCGTTTGCCCCGGTCCAGGGTGCGAAGTATCGCCTCTGGAACCGGTCGTTCAAGCCGTCGGAATTGTGGTCTGGTGCCCGGGGATCGACGTCCACGAATCCAACAGCAGACGCCGTGTAACCGTCCGCTGTCACCTCGATCGACCGCATTCCAGGGCTGGCATCGGCAGATACATCCACCCGGCATTGGACGAGTGTGAGTTGTCTCAAGGAAGGCCGGATGACCTCGGTGGGACCGTGGATGATGCCGGGACCGGTCACTCGAAGGACGGCGTTGGAAGCGATGGCGGTTGGGACGAAGACGCCCACCCAGAGGTTGGTGGCGCCCGCTGGAAGGAGCAGGGGTTGATCTCCGCTGGCGCGTCCGGAGGCATTGAATCCGATGCGCATCTCGGTGATGCGGAAGGGCGGGTTGCCGGCGGTGACAGCAAGTGTCCGTTGGATGGACCCGCCGGCGGGGAGGGCAAAGGGTGAATCCTGGAGCGGCCGGAAGGCGGTGTGGGCCGCGGCGAACCGACGGGCGGCTGAAACATCCAGTTCGAGGCCTCGGACCAGCGAGTTGTCACCGCCGGTGTTCGGATCGCAAGGATAGGTTCGCAAACGGTAACTCCCGGCCGGAATCCCGGGAATCCGGAACGTTCCGTTCGGTTCCGTGATGGTTCCGGCCACGACGATCCCGTTCGTCTGTTCGACTGAAACCAACGCTCCGGAGACCCCGTTCCCGCCACTTGTCACGGTCCCGGAGACAACACCGTCGGCCTGCAGGGCGGACGTCTGGCCGTACGTCGACCGGGCGTAGGAGAATTCATCCGAGGAAAGCCCGGCACCGGCACCGACACCGTTTCCGGAGTACCACCAGAGCGTGGCCGCCCCGAGGGGCGAGTGGTTCATCCCCAACCAATGCCCGATTTCGTGGAGCAGGGTTGATTCGAGGAAGATCTCGCTGCTGGTCGGTGAACCGTAGTCCGTTGTGAAGTTGAGGTCGCGGTTGATGACGGTATCGGCCTCGACGATCGTGCCGGTGGAGTTGCCGTTGAAGTCGAAGTCGAGGGCCAGGACCGTCAGGGCGATGGTGCCGGAGGTGAGGGAGATGCGCTCGCCGAGGTCGCCCTGGCCGTAGGTGCCCGGGGACAGCCAGACGATGTCGTTCCGGCCATCCAGGGCGCTGAGGTTCCCGGGGGCGGTGATGGGAGCGGCCTCCTCGAAACGGATCTTGGTGTTCGGGATGGCCTGCCATTGCGCGAAGGCCGCCCGCACGCTGTTCCATTCGTTTGATTGGATCCCGAAGCGCGAGACGGTGGTCCCGAGGTGGAATCGGATGGCGCGCGTGTCCGGGTTCTGGTCGGGGAAGTACTCGGCCAGGTACTGGTCGAAATTCCAGCGCAACGGCGGGGAACCGGATTCGGTCCGTAGGACGGCCGTCTCGCCGCGGGGAAGGACCACGGCACCCAGCAGGGATGACAGCAGCAGTGGGCGTAGGAACGGCGGGTTCATTTCAGGGCCTCGGCGACGCGATTCTGGAGGACTTCGAGGGAAAGCGGTTGCTGATGGGGCGGTCGGAAACCTCCCGGCGCGGGGCTTCCACCGTGGACGATGTTCCGGACCCACGCATTGGAACCGTTCCTTTCGACGGAAAACTTCCCTTGGGCGAGGTCGAGCGTCAGCCACTCGCCACGGGGGTTCAGGGACAGGAACAGCACGACTTCCTCGCCGGGCGCGAAGGTCGGGGCTCCCGGGATGACCACGCGCCGGGTGCCCAGGGTGCCGCCGGGTTGCGTTACCATGATCCGGTTGGTGGGGCCCCCCTTCCACATTGACTGGGTGGCGATCTCGATGCGGGTGACGAAGTTGCCGGACGCCTCGCGGGCGACCTCAACGGACTCCACCCGTCCGTGGCAGATCCCTGTGGCGCGGGTGGCCAGGTCTTCGATCGTCAGCGGGCGGATCTGGGCACCCAGGACCATTCCCGAGATCCCGACCACCAGGCTCATGTGGCGGAAGAGGGTCATGCGAATGGGGGGGACGTCGGCTGGGGCTGCAGGGTGACCGTCCGGTCGACGATCGACAGGGTTTGCAGCCGGTGGGCCACCATCAGGGTGGTGCGGCCCTGCCGTAGCCGGGACAATGCCTCGATCACCAGGGCCTCGCTGGTGGCGTCAAGTGCGCTGGTCGGCTCATCGAGCAGCAGGATCGGGGCATCCTTCAGGAATGCCCGGGCCAGGTTCAGTCGTTGCTTCTCACCGACGCTCATGTGGATGGCTCCGTCCCCGACCACGGTCTCATAGCCCTGCGGCAGACGTTCGATGAACGCGTGTGCCTGGGCGGCCTCCGCGGCCGCGCGGATCTCCTCCCGCGAGGCACCAGGCCGGCCATAGGCCAGATTCTCAGCAATGGTCCCCGGTAGCAGGATGGGTTCCTGAGGCAGCCATGCGATGCACTTTCTCAGGTCGGCGAGGCTGAGTTGCCGCAGGTCGACGCCGTCGATGCGCACGATTCCGTCGTCCGGATCCATGAAACGCGGGACGAGACCCAGCAGGGTGGATTTGCCGATGCCGCTTGGACCGATGATCGCGAGCGTCTCGCCGGCAGCGACCTGTAGGCTGAAATCGGTGAGGACGTGTTGCCCGGGTTGGTACCCGAACGAGACCTTGTCGAAGGTGATGGCGCGCCCGGTCGGTGCCGCGGGTGGCAGGGGCACGGGATGATCCGGTGGACGCGGTTCGCGAGGTTGAGAAAGCAGTTCAAGGATGCGCCGTGCTCCGGCGCCCGCATTGCTGACGGTTGTCCCAACGCCGGAAAGTTGCTGGAGCGGTTCGTAGAACTGCGCGAGGTACGCGAGGAAGACCAGGAAGGTTCCCAGGGAAAGGCGTCCGGCCGCCAATTCCCGGCTTCCGAACCAGACGATTGCGGCCGTGCCGGCGGCGAAGACGAGGCCAACCGAGGCGAGGTAGCCCAGTTCGAAGGCGTGTTGGCGTCCGCGGGCCCGAAGCGATTCCGTGGCATCCGTGTGGAATCGGCGGGATTCCTCGGGTTCGGCGGTGAATCCCTGGATCAGGGGGAGGTGGGAAACCGCCTGTTGGAACCGCGACGCCAGCCGGCTGTCAGCGCGCTGGGCCGCGTCGGCCCGGCCGCCAATCCCCTTTCCGAATGCTTGCATGACCAGGAGCAGCGGTGGCACCGTCGCGAGCGCCACCAATGCGAGGGGACGGTTGATGCGCCACATCACCACGGACATAGCGATCAGGGATCCCGAGGCGGTCAGGAAGGTGAAGACGCCGTGTTGGAACAGGGTCTGGAACGCGTAGGTGTCCCAGGTCGATCGGTAGATCAGGTCGCCCGCCTGCGAACCCAGCAACCGGCGCAGGGAGAGTCCCAGCAACCAGTCGAACACGGACTGGCGCACCCGTTGGAGGCCGCGCAATCCCGTGTGGATGAGGACCAGGTTCAACAACGCGCCCAAACCGGCATGCAGGGCGTAGAGCCCGAACAGCGCCGCCACCCATTTCCCGGTGTCCGGTGAGGTCGAAGGGGTGCGTCCCCAGCCATCGACCAGCTGTGCCAGCGGCCACGGCTTGAGAAGGCCGGCGGCCGTGACGCCAACAGCCAGGGCCAGAGCCAGGATCACCCGGGGCCAATCCTCCCGGTAGATTCGCACCACGGCTGGAATCCATTGCACGCTGCCACGCTACCCCGAACCGCGCCCGGCGAGTAGCGTCTTCCTCGGAAGCTCCCAGTTTCCAGAATCCAGATCCCAGAAGAGGTCACGAGGCAGGGGTTGAACACAGCCTCCTCACGTCGTCTACGGTTGGAAAGGTGTAGCTGACGAGGTCACGAGGCAGTGGAAGGAGAGTTCCCAATGGAAGGCCGGGTGCCCTCACCCGGCGTTGTCACCATCCTCCTGAACTCTCGCACGGGCAACCCTCCTGATCCATGCTCCACGCCTGCCATGATTCGAGTGAACGGAATCCTCCTGGGTTGTGTGGCCATGCTCTGCACGCTCGCGGCCGATACCCTCGTCCCGCCCGCGACATGGGAGGCAACCCACGACGTGGGTTCGATGACGTCCGGCGAATCCGGAGTCCTGCGGATTCCGCTGACCGGTCCGGATCCCTTCATCACGGCTCCACCTTCGAGTGCCGCCACCACGAACGACCTCGTGATCGAACTCCGCTTCCGTTCGAGCGAGGGCGGGCGCGGGCAGTTGTTCTGGTTCCGCGACGGCGCGAGAGAGGAAGCCTCGGTTCATTTTGATGCCGGGACCAATGATTGGACCGATGTCTGCCTGTCGGTCCCGGGTTCTCCCGAGGGATGGCGTTGGCGGTTGGATCCGCCGGGGACGCGCGGGTTCGCGGAACTGGCCTGGTTCCGCGTGGCGGAGGCGGGCACGCGCGGAATCACGGAGGTCTCCGCCACGGCGACGGAGCTGGAACTCCGCCATGGGCCGACGACAGCCCCGTTCGAAGTCGTGGAGTTGCGTCCGCATGAAGGCATGTCGGCGGTATCGCGGGTGGTGGCCTCAGGCGTTGCCTCGCCGGGAGGCACCTTGCGGATTCCGCGGTTGGTGACCGAGGGCGACCGGGTGCGGGACCGGTTGACCTCCGGGTTCCAGCTTCGGGAGCGGGCCGGGGCCGGAGACTTCCGTCCGGCGGGTGCGGTGCGTCATCTGCAACGATTCGATGGGCCTGCCTTGCTGCCCACGGCACCGGTGGTCGCCCGCGGCAAGAAGGGATTGCAGGTGCAGATGGTCGACGATGCGCTCGCCCTCGGGATCCATCATGCGGCGCTGAACGTGAACCTCCCGTCGCTCCTGGCGCCGGCCGACGCGGCCGATGCCTACCCGTGGCGGTCGAACGGCCGCGAGTTCCGATTCCGTCGCTCGGCCGTTGACGCCATTCCGGTGAAACCGCTTTCCGACGCGGGCGTCTCGGTCTCGCTCATCCTGCTGGCGTATGCCTCGGGCGATGCGGAGGTCGATCGGCTGTGGTTGCATCCGGGGTACTCGTCGAAGGCCCCGAACCGTCTCGGCGCCTTCAACACCTCCCGTGTAGAAGGGGTGGAAGCGTACCAGGCCACGGTTGAGTTCCTCGCCCACCACTTCTCCCAGCCCGACGCGCGGCATGGCCGTGTCTCGCACTTCATCGTGGGGAACGAGGTCACGGCCCATTGGCACTGGGCGAACATGGGAGACGTTCCGGCAGACGTGTTCATCCGCGATTACCTCCGCGTGGTGCGCCTCACCCAGGCAGCGGTGCGCGGGGTCACCGGCGCTGTGCGCGTCTGCCTCTCGCTCGATCATCATTGGAACCTGACCTACGGAAACCAGCCGACACGGGCGATCGCCGGTCGCCGGCTCATCGATGAGTTCAACCGCGTCGCGCGGGCGGGCGGAAACTTCGAGTGGCACCTCGCCTATCATCCGTATCCGGAAGACCTGTTCAAGGCGCGCACCTGGAAGGATCGCACGGCACTGCCCGGAGCGGACACGCCGCGGATCACGTTTCGAAACCTGGGCGTGATCACGGAGTACATGCGCCGGCCTGAGCTGTTGTTGGACGGTGTCCCGCGCCGGGTGCTGCTGACCGAACAAGGCTTCCACTCGGACGGCACCGAGGCGGGCGAAGCGTTGCAGGCGGCGGCCTACGCGTATGCCTGGCGCAAGGTGATGGAGGATCCGGGGATCGATTGCTTCATCCTGCATCGCCATGTCGATCACCGGCATGAGGGTGGATTGAACCTGGGCCTGTGGCGGCGCAAGCCGGAGTCGGTGGCGGATCCACTCAGTCCGAAGCCCATCCACGAGGTCTTCCGCCGGGCGGGAACGCCGCAGTGGGAGGAAGCCTTCCGGTTTGCGCTTCCCATCATCGGGGTGACCAACTGGTCGGAGGTCGCACCGTGACGGATCTTTGGGCGCATCCTGGAATCGTCCCCCCACGAACGGGTTGGCGACGTCCACGTCGCCGTTCCAGAGCCTTTCCCGGGGCGATGCGGACATCGCCTCCCCGGATCCATCCTGACTCCGGGGCATTGTGGGGAGGGCAATGGGGTCAGTCCCGTAGAATTGACATTTGAGGCTGGTTTTGGAGGTGGCGTTCGAAGGGGGCAGGGTCGGTCTCCTTTCGGCGCGGTTCAGTCGGGTCGGCGGTTGGGATTGTGGACGGCGGCTTGTTTGGGGCGAAGGCGGTGGCATGCCATGGGGATCGTGAGGTGGTCGTCATGGCGAGTGTTCGAGGGGGGTGCCTTCGTCGGATGGGAACTGCTTCCTTTTGCGACTTTCTGCGATTCTTGCGGCCAACCTCCTGTGAGCGAGGTCAAGGGGCTCACGCGAAGGCGCGAAGACGCGAAGGGGGCAGTGGGAAGAGACGAGGACCGGATGCCATTCCATGCCTGTCTTGGGGTCTTTGCGTCTTGAGCGAAGCGGGCGTGAGGAATCCGTCCGAGCGGGGAGTGGCTGACCGGTGCGTGAAGAAGCGGGGAATCTGTCGCCCCGCTGGGGCTTTGGGTTCATGAGGGAGACGGAACCCAGCGCTCACGCGCTGGGCTATCGTGAGTAGGCCCTCCGGGCCTGGGGCCATGGCCTGGAAAAGGGGCGCAGGGCATGGGCATTGCGCGAGCCACGGCGCACGGGTAGACCTTCCAACGCAAACGCTGCGAGGCAACGACGGCGATAGTTTTCATGAACATCCACACCAACCCGTGCGACGGACGGAACTCATCGGGCGACATGCTGCCATGTCCCAGCAAGAGGGCGATCCTCTCCGAATCCATGCGTCTCACATGAAAATGGCAATCGGGGTTGGTCTGATGGCCATGGTCTTGGCATTCGCAGTGGTTCGGTCCGGTCGTAGGCTCATCACCGAAAAGTTCAGTCGTGATCCGTTGAGGTGCGGCATTTGCCAGATCTGGGCCTTCACCAACCACCAGAGCCATGAAGTGCGTTTCGCTGCGCATGGCTTAGCCACGGGCTGGGTTCCAGTCACTGGAGAGGACAACTTTTCAAGCTTGGGAGAACTTGCCTTGGCGGTGCGCAAAGGCCGATTCGGCTTGGCTCCCACATTGCAACTGAGCTTTCCGGGGGACTCTACAGACCGGGAGGAGTTCACGGCTCGTGATCTCCTCGTTGAAGAGGCGGATGCCTTGCGGGAGCTTGTGCCCTTCTACATCGAATGGATGGAGAGATGAGATGGAACCAGTCTCCGCTTGAGATTCGATGGATCCCGATGGGTTGAGATGTAAGGCAGTGGAACCGTGCGGACCGGTGTTGAGCTGGGACGACACCTTGCCCAGGTAAGTCCCAGCCCCCCGACGCTCATCGCGGTGTGACGCGGTAAAACCGGTTACCGTTGCTCGCCGGATTCCAGGGCAGGTCCATGTGACCCCGGTCGTTCATCCGGTAGTCGGACTCCGGCGACCATGTCCGCAGGTCGGAGGACGATTCCAGGAGTCCGCCGAGGCTGGGCGAATCGGCGATCCGGAGGACGAACTGATCGGGGCCGGTTGGGACCAGGGCCAGCGTGGTCGGTTGGTCCACGACACGGATGATCGACAGGAACCGCCGGTCCGAGAGGTCGGTGTACTCCAGTCTCAGGCGGGGCACGGAGCCGAGGGCCGGGCGTGTGGTGGGTTCCCAGCGGAAGCCCGTTCCCTCGCGTAGCAGCAAGCCAGAGGCATCGGACGTGAAGGCAGGTTCGCCGGCGAAATCCGGAATCCCGGGAAGCCCGGTCTCGAACCGGGCGACGCCATCTGCCCCAAGGTAGGCGGTGATCTGGGCGACGACCTGGACGCCCGAGGTGGGCGGATTCCTGGCGACGGTGACGTTCAGCATGGCAGCGCGGCCCGACGGATCAGTGACCGTGATCTGCAGGTCGGCCAGACCGGTCACGCGTGGCCGCAGCGGGTAACGCAGACGTTGCCGACCGCCGTCGAGGAGATCGACGGCCGGCGTTGTGGATTCGAAGAGCAGGGCAGGTTCCGCACGGGTCACGAACCGTAGGTCGTCGGGAAGTCCGGGACCCAGTTCCAGGACGAGTTCGCGATCTTCCGACCGGGCCTGAAGCGTGTCGGGGCCGGTGAGCCTGAACGGTTCGCTGGGCAGACGCAGGGGAAGGGGCGTGCTGAAACGGCCGGCGCGGCCGTCCGCGGAGATGGCCTGGACCGACCAGAAGTAGTCCACGCCGGGAATGAGATCCTTCACGTCCCAGGCCCGGGCGAAACCGGAATTGGCCATTGCAGGGACGAGGCTTTGTCCGGTGGGGGTTGCGCTGGGTGAGACCACATCGCCTGAGTCGGGCGTGATTCCCACGCGCACCCGGTAGCGCAGGGTGGCGGGGTTGGCGTTGCTAGGTGCCGCCCATTGGAGGCGGGCCACCCCGCCGAAGAATTGCGGGGCGAGCGGGATGGGAATGCCGGGGGCGGGGTGCGGCGCGCGGGGGTTCCGCAGGAGCTGAAGGTTCGCCTCCTGGTTGTTGATCGGGTCGACCGTCCGCACGACCAGATCCGGAGAACCGTCGCCGTCCACGTCGGCGATCGTTGGTGCGGATGGCAACCTGTCCAGGACGAGTGGGGTGGCCTCCACGGCCGGACCGAACACGCCGGGACGCGACCAGTGAAGCAACCCGACGTCCGTCCATCCCAGCCAGCCCGGTCCCTGTCCATCGAGGTCAAGGACATCAAGGATCTGGCCGGGCGCCCTGAGTGACTGACGCCGGACGTTGGGGTTGGGAAATGGGAGGCGCGACCATTGCGAAGTCCCGATGAACCCATCGAGCGCGCCGTCCCCGTCGAAGTCGCCCAGCCACGGGGTCCCGTCGGCGGTGGCTGCCCATGAGAGCGGGAGATCCTGCCAGCCGGCATCGGGCGTCGGACGGTGGATCCAGCTCCAGCCTGTGTCCGGACGGGATACGAGCAGGTCAGGCGAACCGTCCGAGTTCCAGTCGCCCGGGTGGATCGACAGGGGCGAGTTCCGTGTGCGGAACAGGTTGGAGCGGGTGGTCGCGGTGAGGAGGACGAAGTGGGTCATGACGGCGTTGGTGGCCTCGATGCCGACCAGGTCCGGTCGGCCGTCGTTGTCGAGGTCGCCCCACGCGATGAACTGCAGCGTTGTTCCGGTGTGGCGCTGCGCGACCTGCCATCCCTGGGGTTGGGTCAGGATCGTGGTGAACGTCGTTCCGCCGTCGCCCTCCGCGACCAGGTCGACGCGGCGTTGTTCGGCGGGCCAGGCCGCCGCGGGTTCGACGGTGATCTGTGCGGTCATGGATTCGATGGGATTGTCGACGTCTTCAACGAAGAGGCGCAGGGGTGCAGGAATCTCGCCGATGAACTGCAACACGGGTTCGGGGGCGGGTTCGAACAGCGTGGGTGCGTCGTTGACCGGTGTGAGGGTCACCGGGGTGCGGCGCACGGTGGTGAGTCCGGCGGTATCGGTGACCGTGAGCTCGAGTTCGGTGCGGCCGTTCTGGTTGGGTCTGCCGGTCACCCGTACACGGAGCACGACGCGGTCGGGACCGGATTCCACGCGACTGAGCGAGACGATCGCGAGGCTGGGATCGAGGATCCGTGCGGAATGCGTTAGCAGGTCGGCTGAGATCGGACCGTCGGAGAGGACGACGTCCACCGACGCCGCGGTGTCCTCCGCCAACGTGAACTCGGGAATCGCGGCGACTTCGGGCGGACTGATGACGCCGAGGCCCTCGACAACGGCCTCCGGCGTGAACGCGCCGCCAACGCCATTGGCATCGATGGCCTGGACGGACCAGTGGAGTTCGTTGATCTCGAACGTGCCCAGATCGAGCAACAGTTCCGTCCGACGTCCGGCATTGCCATCGCCCCGGACCATCCGCTTCCCGGAAGGCAGGGTGAGCGAGGACACGATGTCGTTGGTGCCCGGCTTGCGTCCGGCACGGACATTGTAGGTCAGGCCGGAGCGTTGGTTGAGATCCGTGGCGGGATCCCAGCTGAGCCGGACGAGACCGGGCTTCAGCACCGTGGCCCTCGGACGTGATGGGGCGGACGGAGGAAGGTTCAGATAGGGGAGGGCGTTGGAGTACATCCGGAGGTTGCCCGCCTCGGGCATCGCCAGATCCAGCCGCCCGGGCTGATCAAACGTCGCAGCGATCGGCGAGGGACCCGAAGGAGCCCGTGGCAGCCGTCCGACGCGCTGACGATGATCGAACCTTCGGGGAACAAGGCCGTGTCGAAGGAAGAAGGATCCACCATGACCTCCGGATTCACCGCCCCCGTTCCTGCGATGGACACGGGATGCCGCAGGAGTGGGTGGTCCTCCTGGATCTCGACGGAAGGCAGCACGACCTCGGCCGCCCGGAGTGGGGCTCCCAGCAGGAGGAGTGCGGCGATGAACAGGCGCAGTAGGGGCAGTTGTCGGCTGTGCATAGGGAACAGGGGTTGCAGTAAAATCTCCAGCAAACGCCATGCCGGGGTTTTTACCGAGGGTCGCTGTGCTCGACGCCTCCTGACACTGCCCCCTGTGGGAAAGGTTTCGGGGCGGCGATGTCCTCATCGCCCTTGGAATGGCGTTGGAATGGCGACGAGGAAAGGCAATGGGGTCGCGTCTAAACATTATACATTTGACCGGTCCCGACCGCTTGCTCGATGGCGTTCAACCCCATCGGGATCAAGGCAGCCAGGCTCCAGTGGGTCCATCCGCGGGCCGGAACATCGATGGACGACGTCTGCCGGTACGGTTGCTGGTAGGCACCATCGATGGTGGACGCAGCCACGGTGAGCTTCGCAGGCCCTGCGGGGAGCCAGACGTCAAACTGTCCGTTCGGCAGCGGATTTCCCGAAGGATCGAAGGGAGTACCTGCCGTCCTTGCCATCCAACCGTCCGGCAACAGTTCCTCGGTATGGAGTCCAATCTCCACGGGTACCAACGTCGGTCCTCCGGACGTTGCATCGTGGATCGTCCCTGCCACGCGTGTGGGGCGTCCGAGCGAGATCTTCCACGGTGTAACCGACCGGAGCACGGCATGCCGTGGCATGGAGGGCGGGAGCACCGTGGCCGTTGCATATCCGTCGCGCTCGAAGTCTATCCGCAACAGGCCGTAGCCCGGAATGTGGGTGAGCTTGAACCGTCCGCCTTCATCCGTGGACGCGGGCGCGGGAACGATCGATCCCTGCGCGATTGCGGTCACACGGACGCCGGGCAGAGCGGCGCCGGAAGCCCGATCCACAACCTGCCCGGTGACATCGATGGACGGGTGCAGGATGATCCGTGTGGGTTTCGCGTTGGAGGTGTCGGTCCTTGTTCGATGCGGGACCACTTCTTCCCCGCACCAGAGCTGGCCCGTCCTGTGCGTGAATGCGGTCAGGCCAATGCCCCCTTGCACAGGGAGGCCGCGGACAAAATCAATCCCACGCAACGCGAAGTCTCCGGTCGGCTCGATCAGATGGACCGGCATCTGGAATACGCCGTTTGCGTCGGCCTTCCCCCGCCATTCGGCGGATGCTTGCCCGTTGGGCAAGGTGACCGCATGAACCCGTGCGCCCGAAGCGGGTTTGCCATCGGGGCGGAGGGCGGTGAACCGGATGTCCGTCTCGGGTTCTGCCGCTGTGACGCGAACAACCCCGAGCATCCATGTCAGCAGGAAGCCTGATGCGCTCACCCGCATGACAGGCCGCCGGATCGACGCAGCAGACGATGGATTCCGATGGAGGCCGGTTGACATGTCCGCACGTTGCCACGGCCGCCACGGCTCCTGCACGTCTTCAACTGTCAGCTGTTTGTAAAGGGAGAGTCCCCAGTTCCAGATTCCGGGACTGCGCGTCGCCAACCGGGGATTGGGAACTCCGAATTGAATGCTTCCAACTCCTCGCGGGCAGTGCATAGGGATGGGTGTGATGATTGGCTTCCAACGTCGGCATCTGTTGTCTGGGTTCCTGATGGTTCCGTTCGTGCTCGCCCTGTTCGGGGCGGAATCGGCGATGAAGCGGGTGACGTTGCCCGACGTGGAGCCGAACGAGTTCAAGCCGTACGCGCACGGACACGCCTACATCCTGACGAAGCATCGCAGTGACACGGGCACGACGCTCTACCGGCTCGACTCCGAGGAACCGGGTCGGGTGCATGTGCTGACGCGATTGGACTCATTCGACACGCGGGATCAGGTGACGGGTGCGGATGTATCGGCGGACGGGAAGCGGTTGGCGGTGTTGACCTATACGGGCATCTGGGTCTTCGACGCGCGGGAGAAGGAGAAATGGTTCGATGGCGCGATCCGCTGGCTGCCGACGGAGGACGAGGAAGCGGAGGCGATCACGATCGATGGGGACCGCCTGATCATCGCTGCGGACGAAGGCGACGGCGATCTGTACGACGTCCCGATCTCGTCGCTGCGTGTGGTGCGTGAATAAGGATCTTCTGGCCATGAAGGACTGGTTTCGTTCGATCTGGATTCGCGCCGTGTTGGCCGGCGTGGCAGTGGTGGGTCTGCTGTGGGCGTGGTGGCTGTATCCGACGGCGAACCGGTACTCGATCCTCCGGTGCACGATCTCGTACCTGGGTTCGCCGGATGCGGACCGGAACCCGGACGGCTGGCGCGTGTATCAGGTGGGGATGACGTCGTTGATCGTGCTCATGCTGGGCTTCCTGGCGGATCGGCACAGACGTTGCGCGCGGGGAGCGTGGAGCCTGTCGGGCGCGGCCAGTGTTCCGCTGTTCGCGGCGATGGGATTGCTCCTGTCGTCGGTGTGGATTCCGGACAGCAGATCCGGTGACTGGTTCGGGATGACGAGCAGCCAGTTGCACACGCGCCTGGCGATCCTGGCGATCCCGGTGATGGGGCTGGGGTTGTTCCTGGACACGGTGGGAGCGTTCCGGGACGGGATGCGGTTCGTGGCGTTGTGGCCGGCGCACGGGTTTGCGGCATTGGTCGGGGTGGGCTTCTGGCAGTTGGCGGAGTGGGAGCGGATGTGCCGGCTCGACAAGAGCCTCAAGCACTGGCCGGGCGACGGCCTGCATTCGACTCCGCTCTGGGAGTGGTTGCTCTTCGTCTATCTGGTGGGCCACATCCTGTGGCTGGGGCGACGTTCGGCGGGTAGCCAACGACGTGAGTAGGCTGGTCGCAGGCCGGCCTCGTCACCTCGGCTGCTACTGCCGGGAGGGTAGCCGACGTGAGGAGGCTGATGGACAGGAGCTGCGGATTGCCGGCCTCACGACGCCGCGGGCGCGCCGGTTCCCTTGCGCCAGACGACGTAAAGCAGGACCGCGCCGCACAGCGCGGCGACGGAGAACAGCATCACGGAGAGGGGCAGGGTGCAGTAGACGAAGGTCCAACCGACGCCGGCCAGGAACAGCGGTGCCGGATAGAGCCAGATGCGGTAGGGGCGGTGGAGGTTGGGCTGATGGCGGCGCAGGAGGACGACGGCAGCGATCTGGCCGGCAAACTGGACCAGGATCCGGGTGGCGATGAGCGTGTCGAGGACGACCCCGAACCGGATGAACGCGCCGGCTATGGCGAGGACCCCGATGACGATCAGCGAGACGTGCGGGAAGGCGCGGGTCGGGTGCAGCTTCCCGAACACGGCGAAGAAATCGCCGGCGCGGGCCGCGGCGTAGGGAATGCGGGAGTAGCCAAGCAGCAGTGCGACGCAGGAGCCCACGCACGTCCACAGGACCATGATGGTGAAGAAGCGTGCCACGCCGGGGCCATGGATCCGTTCCATGAAGGCCGACACGACGTACATGGCCTCGGGGTGTTTGTCCTCCGGAACGAACGTCCGCCACGGCACGCTGCCGGTGATCGAGAGGTTGATCCCGATGTAGATCGCCGCGACGCAGACGAGGCTGATGAGGATCGAGCGGGGGATCGTGCGGCCCGGGTCCTTCACCTCGTCGCCGAGGTAGCAGATGTCGTAGTAGCCGAGGAAGTCGTAGATGCCCGTGCGTGCGGCGGCACCGAGGCCGAGGGCGAAGCCCCAGCTGAATCGGAAGGCATCGGTGGGGAAGTCCCAGGCAAGCTTCGGGTCGAAGTGCATGGCGCCGGTGATGAGGACCCCGGCAACGGCGGCGAGGACGCCGATCCAGATTCCGACGAGGAGTTTTCCGATGCTGTCGATGCGCCGGTAGAGGAGGGCGATGAGGGCGAGACCGAGTGCGGTGACGATGACCGCGCCGCGCCAGGTGGGCATGCCATCGGCGAGGGTTCCCGGCCACAGGTAGTCGAGGTAACGGAGGAAACCGATGTAGCCGGAGGCGATCTCGAGTGGGCCGCTGATGAGCAATTGGACCAGGAAGACGAATCCCATCAGGCGTCCCCAGCCGAGCTTCGCGAATCCCTCGCGGAGGTATCGGTAGGTGCCGCCGGACCCGGGCATGGAAGCGCCGAGCTCGCTCCAGATCATGCCATCGGGGATGGCGATCAGGAGGGCGACGATCCAACCGAGCATGGACTGCGGCCCGGCCATGGCTGACATGAGGGTGGAGATGGTGATGAACGGACCAGCCCCCAGCATGTTGGCCATGTTGAGGGCCGAGGCCGGGAGGAGCCCGAGCCGACGTTCAAGGACCGGACCGGTGGCGGGCGGGGTCGGGGAGTTCATCGACGACGGACGTTAACCCTGCGGATGGGACCGGGGGTAGTTCCAAGAGAGGGCGCCCGGGGAGCACGTCACCGCTGGGTTGGGCTCGCCGGCTTCTCCCCGGCGCGGTGTGGGGTGGGCATGCGGGCGCCGACCTGGGTGCGCCAGGCGACAAGGCGGGCGTGGAGTTCGCGGGCGCGGTCGGGTTGGGTGGCGGCGAGGTTGCGGGTCTCGCCGATGTCTTCGCGGAGGTGGTAGAGTTCGAGGTGACCGTCCTCGTAGAACTCCATCAACTTCCAGTCCCCGCTGTGGATGGTGCCGACTGGGGTGGTCCGCCAGGTGTTGTTGCCGGAGCCGAGGTAACCGGGGAAGTGCTGGAAGATGGCGTCGCGCCGGAGGCGGGCGGCCGGGTCGCGGAAGAGGGGAACGAGGCTTTCGCCATCGAGCGTCTGCGCCGGGGCCTTGGCGCGGGCCAGATCCAGGAAGGTAGGGAATACGTCGACGTGCATCGTCGGGATGTCGTTGCTGGTGCCGGGTCGGATGACGCCCGGCCAGCGGACGATGAAGGGCACTCGGATGCCACCTTCGTAGAGGCTGCCCTTGCCGCTGCGGAGCGGGGCGTTGTCGGTGATGTCGCCGCCCTGCTTGATGCCTTCGCGGACGTACCCACCGACGCCGCCGTTGTCGCTGGCGAAGATGAGGACGGTGTTCTCGGCTAGGCGGAGGTCATCGAGCGTCTGCATGATGCGGCCGACGCTTTCGTCGATGCTCGCGATCATGGCTGCGTAAGTTGGGTTCTTGTGTCCACCGGCCACAGTCTTGCCGCGAAACCGGGCGATGAGCTCGGGCTTGGCCTCGTGAGGGGAATGCACGCCGAAGTGCGGAACGTATAGGAGGAAGGGACGGTCCCGGTGTCGCTGGATGAAGTCGACGGCGCGGTCGGTGAGGAAGTCGGCAAGGTACTGGTTGGTCGGGACCGGGAATGCGGGAGTGGTTACGAAGTTGAAATGCTTGTGCATCGTGACGAGGGCGTCGTCGAACCCGCGGCGGGCGGGGTGATGGGCACCTTCCTCGCCCAGGTGCCATTTGCCGAACAACGCGGTGGCGTAGCCGGCTTCCTTCAGGGACTGGGCGAAGGTGGCCCGGTCGAGCGGAAGCTCGGTCACGTTGTCGATCGGGCGGAGCGGGCGCTTCCACCAATCGAATCGATCGATCCCGCCGACGGTGTAGACGCCGGTCCGCGGACCGTGCTGACCGGAGAGCAGCGCGGCGCGGGTGGGCTGGCAGTTGGGGCAATGGTAGTGGCGGTTGAAGCGGAGGCCCTGGCTGGCGAGGCGGTCGATGTTCGGGGTCTCGTAGTAACGGCTACCGTTGCAGGCGATGTCGGTGAACCCAAGATCGTCGGCGAGGATGAAGACGATGTTTGGCCGGCGTGGTGCGGGCTCGTCCGCCCGCGACGGGAAGAAGGCGGAGAGCACCAGCAGCCAGAGGATCGGAATGAGGGGAGAGCGGGTTTGGCGGAGCATGGGATGCGGGGCTGCGTCGGTTGAGCGGATGGCTGCGTGTCAGGACGGATTAGGGTGCGGTGGCTGGCTTGGGCGGTGCGGGTTCGAGTGGCGTGTTGGAGACGCCATCGGTTCCGGGGGCGAAGCGGTTGCCCTGGAACAGGAGGTTGCGTGGGGAATGGGGGCGTCCGCTGCTGATGAACACCGCCCAGCAATATCGGGGGCCGCCTCCATCGGCGATGCCGCCCGCGCCGTCGTTCATGACGACATTCCCCGAGATGATGACGTCGCGAAGGGGCGGATCGGTGGGTTCCTGCCCGTGGTCGAAGAGAATCGGGGCGCAGGTGTACTTTGCCGGGTTCCAGATCCAGCGCGAATCGCCGTGGCCGAAGTCGGCGATGAGGTTGCCGATGATCCGGACGTGGGCGGAGTGCTCGGGTCCGGTGACGATGAGGGCGGAACCCTGGTGCCAGTTGTTCACGTAACCGGCGTCCCAGGTCGACTGGTTGATGAGGGACCCCTTCTGCGGGGCGCGCCGGACGAATCCGCCCAACCCGTGACGTTCCTTCATTTCCGGCGTCGGGCGGAGGTTTTCCTCCAGGATGCGGTTGCCCTCGATGAGAACGTCGCGAGAACGGGCGACGACCAACCCGGTTCCGTCGATGCAGCGGAAGGCGTATCCGTAGTGCGGGCTGGCGGTGCGGTCATCGATGGCGAGGGTCATGTAGTTGCGGATGTCGCATCGGATGACGTCCACGCGGCGGCAATCCTCGATCCGGACGACGCCAGCCGCGGAACGGTTGTCGCGGATGCGGAGTCCTTCGAGGGTGACGTCGTCGCAATGGTCGATCACCACGGCCGCGGTGCGAGCGTCCTCGCGTCCGGAAGCGCGGATGAGCGTGAGGCCGGAGAGATGGATGCCCGTGACACCCCGGGCTTCGATGAAGGGGGCGTTGGTATTCGACTGGATCAAACGTGCGGCACCGCGGAGGCCGGAATCCGGGTGGCGGAGGACGAGGGCGCGTTGGAGGTGATGTTCACCGGGTGGGACTTCGATGATCCGGCCGGGCGAGGCGTCGAGGAGGGCTTGAAGGTCGGAGGCCGCCGGGCTGTCCGCGGCGGCGGCGGGGATCCAGAGGTGGAGGAGCAGGCCAATGGCGAGGTCCCTGCGGGAGGGACTCCACGTTACTCGACGGGGCATGGGAGGACGGTATCCAGTCGGTGGGTAGAGTGGCCAGAGGGCATGTGGTCGTGCATGTGTGTTGCGCCGGAGGCGTTGAAGCGGGGAGCGGAGAGCTTCGCACCGCCTTCGGGGTGCCCTTCTCCCAAACCACCATACCCCGGGTAGGCGCGTCCGCGCCAACCCGGGGCTACCAGCTCCAACGCCTCCGGCGTAACAGAATCTGAGACTGGGCCCAGACTGAGGACAGGGGGCTGACGGCCGGGCTCAACTCCGTTCTGTACGCTGCGTGCCTCTACGCAGCGGTTCACTAGCCACGCCGCGTGGGGGCACGCAGCCTACAAGTGAGGACTCGGGATCTGGCGACCTGGAACGTTTCATGGCGTGGCTTGAATCTTGAAACTGAGAACTTAGAACTCCTCCCGAGTCCCGCCTCGTCACCTCGTCGGGTATCGGCTAAGGAATGGGTGGTTCCTGCGTTGTCGCGGTGAACGATTGATTGATGCCATGAAGACCGACCTGACAGTTCGCGCGACCCGTCCGTTGAATTCCCGTCGCTTGGCCAGAGTGATGCGTTGGTGGATGGCCCTCGCGGGCGTTCTGGTGTTGGCTGGGGTGACGGATCCGGTTTTCGCACGGCGGGCGATCACGGCGGACGCAGGCCGGGAAGGCCCGAAGGAATGGCCGGCGAACACCAACAAGCACACGGTGACGATCGTCCGGAGTGCGAGTGATGAGGCGGGGCGGGGCTTGATCGCGCGGGCCGAGGGCTTGCAGCCGGATCGGGCGGAGTTGGTGAAGGCCGCAGGCGACGTGCCGTTGCCCCGGGAAGGGAAGGTGTGGTGGTGCCGGGAGCAGTTCGGCATCCGCATTCCCTACGCCGTGACCGGGGATGCCGTGACGTATTACACCGGCCTGGTGACGGGTTATGGGAAGGCGCGGATGAAGCGGTATGCCGAGCCCTCCAGCGCCTTGAAGTATGCCGCGGCGGTGAAGCGGCATGAGCGGTTCGAGCTGGATGGGAAGACTTGGCAGAACGTCGACGTCGTCACGCTGAAGCTCGAGTTCCGCCAGTCGTTCTGTGCCTCGGGCACGGAGGCGTTCGGGTTCACGAAGGAGCGGACGGTGGTGTTCGACGCGCAGGGCAAGGTGCTGCACGTCTCGGGTGACGGCGCGACGGATGTGCCGGTGATGGCGATCTAGGTCCGCGATTTCAGGGGCGTTGCTGAGCACGGCTCCCGGATCAAGCCTGCACTGGGGCGGCGATGTCTTCATCGCTCGTGGACAGGGATTGGGAGGGCAACGAGGGCGTTGCGGCCCCGTTTCGAGGCGAGGGCGGTGGCAGGATGAGCGTGGTTGGGGCCCCCCGGATTTGGCCTTCCCGGACAGCAAGAATTGGAATATCGAACCATGGTCATTCCTCAAATTGGCCATTTCGATGGCCTGAACCCGCGCTGCCCCATCCCAACCTATGAGGCCATCCATCCTTCCCGTCGCCCTCCTTTTCCTCCTCGGTGCGACGGCGCTGTCGGCAGGTGAATTCGTCGTCACGTCCACGGCCAACACCGGCGCGGGGACACTCCGGCAGGCGATCACCGATGCGAATGCGGCGCCGGGGCCGCATCGGATCACCTTCAACGTGGGCGCGGGAGGAGCCGTGACGCTGGCTCCCACCACGGCCCTGCCGGCACTGGTGCAGCCGGTCACGATCGACGGAACGACGCAGCCTGGGTTCGCAGGTGTTCCCCTGATCGAGCTTTCGGGCAATGCCGCCCCGAACAACACCGATGGGCTCCGGCTGACGACCTCGAACTCGGTGGTGAGGGCCTTGTGCATCAACCGGTGGCGGGGGGATGGCGTGGAAATCCTGGGCTCCAGCAATGTCGTCGTCGGTTGCTTCGTGGGCACCGGATTGCTGGGAACCAACGACCTGGGCAACAGCCAGAACGGGATCCTGGTCTCCAACGGCACCGGCAACCGGATCGGCGGAACGACGGAAGGCGAAGGCAACGTCGTTTCCGGCAACGACGCCGCCGGGCTTCGGTTGGACGGCACCAACACGCTGGGCACGGTCGTGCTGGGAAACCGGTTGGGTACCGATCGGGCGGGTACCCTCGATCTCGGCAACACGACCCACGGTCTCTACATCAATCGGGCGATTGGATCGCGGGTGTGACCACCGATGCCGCGGGCGTGGCGACGTTCTCGAACAGCGTGCCCGTGGGGACGCTGCGCCGGTTCGTGACGTTGACGGCGACGGACCCGGCCGGGAACACCTCGGAATTCTCCGTGGCCCATCGCGCCCGCACGACGTTGCCGCCGGCGTCCTTCGTCGTGACGACGACCTCCGATTCGGGTGCGGGTTCCCTTCGTCAGGCGATCCTCGATGCCAACGCGGCGTTGAATCTCGGGGATCGGATCACGTTTCAGATTCCGGGCAACGGACCCCATGTCATCGCACCCTTGACCGCGCTGCCGCCCCTGACGGCACCGGTCCGCGTGGACGGCCTGACCCAGCCCGGCGCGGCGGCGGGCACCGCTGCGGAGGCCTTTGACGCGGTGTTGCCGATCGTTCTGGACGGCAACTCAGCTCCGGCGGGCACGGACGGACTGAGCCTGCAGGTCCCGGACATCACGATCCGTGGACTTGGCCTGATCCGATGGAAGGGCGACGGAATCGAAGTGGCCGCCACGGCGGATCGGGCGGTGATCGAGGGTTGCCGGATCGGGTTGGCCGCGGATGGAACCGACCTCGGCCAGGGGTTTGATGGCATCCTCGTCAACGGGGCTTCGGGAGTCCGGATCGGCGGCACGACCCCGGACGCGCGGAACCTGATCTCGGGCAATGGCCGACATGGCATCCAGCTGTCGGGCGCAACCGCGACGGGCAACGTCATCCTCGGAAACCTGATCGGGACGGACCCGACGGGGTTGATCGCGCGGGGCAACACGTCGGATGGAATCCACGTGGCGAACGCACCGGACAACCGGGTGGGTGGTGTCGAGCCGGGCGCTGGAAACCGGATTTCCGGCAACGCAGGTGACGGGTTGGAACTCAACGGAACCGGGGCGACGGGCAACCGGATTCTTGGAAACCGGATCGGGGCATCGGTCGCGGGAACGGCGCTGAAGAACAATGGACAAGGCATCTCGATCCAGGGCGGGAGCGGCAACCAGGTAGGCGGCGTGGTCGCCGGTGAGGCGAACCTACTGGCGTACAATGGAACCGCGGGCGTGCTGGTAGGATCGGGCACCAACAACGTCATCCGGGGAAACCGTTTCGTCGGGAATGGCGTCCTGGGGCTGGACCTGGCTGGAGTGGGAAAGCTGAACAACGACGTCGGCGACGCCGACGGAGGCGCCAACCAGCAGCAGAACCATCCCGTGCTCGCGCAGGGCCGGATTGATGTCGGGTCGACGCAGATCAGCGGCTCGCTCGGGAGCGGGACGAACCGGACGTACATCCTCGACTTCTACAGCAGTTCCGCGGGCGATTCCTCCGGGAACGGCGAAGGAGAGCAATACCTCGGCAGCCACCCGGTGACGACGGACGGTGCCGGTGTGGCCGCCTTCACGGTCACGCTCCCCGTCGGCGGGCAAGGCCGTTTCCTGACCGCCACCGCGACGGACGCGAATGGCAATACGTCGGAGTTCAGCCCATGGGTCGCGGCCTCGAGCACGGTACCGGCCTCGACGTTCACGGTGACGACGACGGCCGACACCGGACCTGGGTCTTTGCGGCAGGCGATGCTCGATGCGGACCAGGTGGTGGCCGGTTCTCCGCATCGGATCCGGTTCCAGATTCCTGGTTCCGGTCCGCATGTCATCGCACCCCAGAGTCCGCTGCCGACGTTGGCCAACGAGTCGATCCGCCTGGATGGCTTCAGCCAGCCGGGTTCGCGGCCGAATGCGCTGTCGGGCGCGGATGACGCGCAGTTGGCGATCGTCCTGGACGGAACGGATCGGCAGCTCGAGTTCGGGCTCCGTTTCGCGACGCCGGGGAACGAGGTCGTCGGCATTTCGATCGTGCGCTTCGTGAGGGCCGGCATCGCGCTGGGGAGCGCCTCGAACGTCGTGGAGGGTTGTCGCATCGGGTTGCGTCCCGACGGCACGGTGCAGGGAACGGGCGACCAGGGAATCCTGGTGCGGCGTGATGCGGGAGGTGGCCAACCGGGCGTGGCCAACCGACTCGGCGGGGCGTCGCTGGCCGCGCGCAATGTCATCGGCGGACACACGTTTGGATCCGGCATCTTCCTGCCTGCGGGATCCTCGAACAACGTGGTTCAGGGCAACTTCCTCGGAGTTGGTCCGGGCGGGACCAACGCCATTCCCAACAATGTCGGCCTCCGCATCGAGGCGTCCTCCGGCAACCGGATCGGAGGCCCTGCGACGGGTGAGGGGAACGTCATTTCCGGGAATCAATCGACCGGCATCAGCCAGACGGGCGGCAACGCCAACCAGATCCTCGGCAACCAGGTCGGGTTGGGGGCGGACGGGGTTCGCCCCCTCGGCAATGGGCAGGCCGGAATCTCGGTCGGCAATGGCTTCGACAACCGGATCGGCGGCGTGGCGGCCGGCGAGGGAAACCACGTTGCCTTCAACGGCGGCACGGGAATCCAGGTCGCTGGATTCACCCCCACCGAGCGCAACCCGGTCCGGGGGAACTCCGTCCACGACAACGTGGGCATCGGGATGGATCTGGGGTCGGGTGGGTTCCCGAATCCGAACGATGCGGGTGACCTGGATGGAGGCGACAACCGGATGCAGAACCATCCGGTGCTGACGTCGGCGAACGTGGGTCCCGCCGGCACCACGTTTGCGGGAACGTTGGAGAGCACGCCTCAGACAATCTTCCTGATTGATCTCTACGCGAACGTTTCCGCGGATGCCTCCGGGTTCGGCGAAGGGCGGCAGTATCTGGGGACCATCCAGACCACGACCGCAGCCGACGGAGTGGCGAGCTTTTCAGCGACCTTGCCGGGCGTTGCGATCGGGAACTTCCTGAGCGCGACGGCGACGGATCCATTGGGCAACTCGTCGGAATTCGGCCGGACCTTCGAGGCGGAATCCCAGCTGGCGGGCGCGACGTTCACCGTGACGACCACGGCCGACTCCGGGCCGGGTTCACTGCGTCAGGCGATCCTCGACAGCAATGCGGGGTCCGGCGGCGCGAACCGGATCGTGTTCGGCATTCCGGGACCTGGCCCGCATCGGCTGGTGGTTCGTTCCAACCTGCCCCCGATCACGCGGCCGGTGGTGGTGGATGGCTATACGCAACCGGGGGCGACGCCCAACTCGCAGGCCGTGGGTGGGAATGCCGTGTGGGTCATCCATCTCGACAACGGCGCCGGGAGCGCGATCACGGGACTCCAGTTGGAAGCGCGCGACATCACGATCCAGGGGCTGGCGCTGACGGGATTTGGTTCGGCGATCTTCGTGCGGGCCGATCGCGCGTGGATCGCCGGGAACCTCATCGGGCTGGCAGCGGATGGAACCGTCCGCGGCAATGGATTCGGGGTGTTCCTGAACTCCGGCCACGGCGTGCGGCTGGGTGGATCCGCTCCGGCCCACCGCAACGTGATCTCGGGCAACACGCAGGTCGGCGTGCTGGTGACCGCGCCCGGAAACGCCGAGTCCCTGCTGAACGAAATCGAGGGGAACCACATCGGGACGAATCCCGCGGGAGACGCGCCGGTTCCGAACGCACAGGGAGGCATCTCCCTCCAGGGAACGTGGAGGGCGTTGGTTCGCGACAATCTCGTTTCGGGGAATTCTTCCATCGGAATCCAGGTCGTCACGGCCCGTGAGGTCCGGTTGGAAGCCAACCGCGTGGGAGTGCGCGCGGATCAGACCGGGGCACTGGCGAACGGATCGCACGGGGTGCAGGTGACCGAGAGCAGCCAGTTCGTCATCGGCGGTGCGAGTCCGGGGTCGGGCAACGTCCTCGGGGGAAATGGGGGCAGCGGTCTGGTCCTCTCCCTTTCGAGCACGCGGCAGGGCGTCGTGACACACAATGTCATCGGGTCGGATCGTTCGGGGACCCTTCGGCTTGGCAACGGTCGGCAGGGCATCGAGATCGTCCTGACGGGCGATATCCGCGTGGGGGGACCCGGTGAAGGAAACCTCATCGCTTACAACGCGGAGTCGGGCGTCCGGCTCTCGGCGGCCACCCTGGTTGCGGTCCGGCAGAACCGGATCTTCGACAACGGCGGGCTTGGCATCGACGATGGTGGCGATGGCCCCAACCCGCCGCAGGTGCCGGACACCGACCCGATCCCCAATGCGCCAGTCCTGACGTCGGCGACGTTGTCGGCGGGTGCGACTACGGTCGAGGGAACCCTGACCGGCCGGCCGAATTCCGCCTACGCCGTCGAGGTGTTCGCCAACGCGGTCCCGGATCCATCGGGAACGGGGGAGGGCCAGGAGTTCCTCGGAACGTTCGACGTCCTCACGGCCGCGAACGGATCGGGTTCGTTCGGCGGTCCGCTTCCGGCGGCGACGCGCGGGCGGTACCTGTCAGCCACGGCAACCTCTGCCGAGGGGCACACCTCGGAGTTCGGGCCGACCTTGCGTGCGGCCAGCACCGCGTCGCCCGGGACCTTCACGGTCGTCAATGCGCTCGACTCCGGCCCGGGCTCGTTGCGGCAGGCCCTGCTGGACGCCAACGCCCGGATCGCTTCCACGGCCCATACGATCCGGTTCGCGATTCCCGGGGACGGTGTCCACACGATCGCCTTGCAGAGTGCGCTCCCGATGCTGACCGAAGCCGTCGACGTGCAGGGCTTCACGCAGCCGGGGTCCTTGGTGAACAGCCACGCCGTGGAGGATCGGGCGGTGCGGCGGGTCGGGCTTTCCGGGGCAGCGCTGGGTGGAGGTGAACCGGGGTTGCATCTGGCGGGCCCGGGGTCGCGGGTCAGCGGATTGCGCGTCGGGAACTTCCCGGGTGCCGGGCTGCTGCTGGCGGCTCCGGACATGGTGGTGGAAGGATGTGAGGTGACGAGCAACCGGGTTGCTGGCATCCGCTGTCTCGCCGTTGGTCAAGGCCGCATCGGTGGCGTGACTCCGTCGGCGCGGAATCGCGTTTCTGCCAACCTGGGAGATGGCGTGCTCGTCGCATCGCCTGCCACGGGGTTGCTTACGATCCAGGGCAACCTGATCGGGACCGCCGCGGACGGAATCACCCGCGTGGGGAACAGCGGTGACGGCGTGGCCAATCGGTCCACGGCCCGGTTGGCGGTGGGCGGAGTGACGGGCGGAGCGGGCAATGTGATCGCCGGCAACCTCTCGAACGGCGTGCGGATTGCCGGAGGATCCGGCAGCACGATCCGCGGCAATCGCCTGTTCCTGAACCAGGGGCTCGGGATTGACCTCTCACCCTTCGGTTTCGGGAGTGAGGCGACGCCGAACGATGCGGGTGACGCGGACACCGGGCCCAACGGCCTCCAGAATTTTCCGGTGCTGAACCGCGCGGCGGTGACGCTCGGCGGGTTCCGGATCCAGGGCTCGTTCAACAGCCGGCCCAGCCGGACCTATACACTGGACTTCTACCACAATGCGCCCGAACGACCGGGCGAGGCCGAGAAGTGGCTCGGAAGTGCGGAGGTTGCAACCGACGCATCCGGGAACGCCGTCCTCGATGTCGTCCTGCCGATCGTGGTCGCACGGGGCTCGGTTTCGGCGACCGCGACGGACGCCGATGGAAGCACGTCCGAGATCTCGGCGTCCGTGCCCGTGGTGACCGAGGTTGCCTCGCGGACCTTTACCGTGGTCACGCCAGCGGACTCGGGGCCTGGATCCTTGAGGCAGGCGCTCCTTGATCTTTCCGAGGCCTTCACCCTCGACCGGAACGTCATCGCCTTCAACTTGCCCGGCGACGGCATCCGACGGATCGAACCGGAGTCCCCGCTCCCCACGGTGAACCGGCCCGTGGTCCTCGATGGCTTCACCCAACCGGGCTCGGCGCGGCGGACGGCCGGGGTCCTTCCGGATCCGGTGCTTCGCGTCCAGATCGACGGAATCA
>Ga0172372_10001075_pt1 | contig 42185 bp, 57 predicted proteins | sample LakKiv5m_2_FD_114544 | JGI IMG/M metagenome (GOLD analysis project Ga0172372, IMG submission 114544) | Freshwater microbial communities from Kabuno Bay, South-Kivu, Congo - kab_092012_9.5m | ecosystem: Environmental > Aquatic > Freshwater > Lake | place: Democratic Republic of the Congo...
AGATTTTGGCAAGAACTACAAGGTTTAGAATTCCTTATTTCACCATTTCTGTCTATTCTTGTGGTGACTAAATTGACTTTCGAGAAATCTATATTAGTGAGATTCTTGAATTTTATAAAGGCATTTAATTCGGAGCAAGTATATTTATCTTTTACTTTTTCTCCGTTGGTGCCTGTTTTGGGATTTTTAAGGTTGGTGGGATTACTTTTCCTAGAATTCTTGCCAATAGTAATTATTCTATTCTTGTGGAATACAAAAGAAAAATGCTGACATTTTAAATCGGAATCAATCTCGCGCAAAGCCTTTGTAAGGTTAACGCACTTTTCAAGATTTGCCTTTTTCACAAGAGGTTTGTTCAGCTTTTCTTATCACTTCTTTTATGAAAGCAATGTAAAAAGCATCTTCTTTCTTAGATTCTTTTGCAATGTCAATTATGTCTTTTTTCCACTTCGGAAGATCTTTGTAAGTTTCGTCCCAAGCTTTAGAATACTCATTACTAACTTTTCTTGATTTTGCCATACTCTTCTTCCATGCACTGCTTGAGCAACTTTAAGTAATGAGTAAAAAATGATTCTCCGATCTTAGATGGGTCGGCTAACTTATCTTGTCGATCTTTCTCATAACTAGCTTCTATAAGCTGCTGGATGAGTTTTAGGGACTGGTCCATATATTTGAGATATTATTGCAAGAAAATCAGTCTGTCAACTATTTTTTCCACTTTAGTTCTTTAAGAATTCCATTAATTAAATCTTTTTCATTGTCGTCCATGTCTTTTTCTAATTGAATAAGAATACTTTGCACATCAAAAGTCTTGTCTGGGTTTTCTCTTTGTTTGATTTTTATATCTTGTATTACATCTATAATTTTAATGAGAGGACTCTTATATTCGTCAAATTTTTGTTTACTGACAAGGTTGCTCATTTCAAACGCTTTAGGAGTCAAACCTTTAAACAAAGAAATGACTAATGATCCTACCATATCAAAAATAGAAAATGCAGCGGCAGCAATTGGATTAAAAGTAGCAAGCAATCTTAGAATAATAAACACTACAGAAAAAATAATGATTGCAGTTAAAGCACTGAAAAAGAATTTCTTTAATCCCCAAAATACAGCATTCAAACCAAACATCCCGCTCATTGAATTAAGCGTGGCCTTTGCTGCATCAGCTTCTTCCGCCGCCTTTTTAGCCTTGTCTGTCATTTGCCAAAGTTGATCGTCGTATTTTTCATTAAGTTCAACTTTTTCTTTTTGAAGTTTATTAATTATTTCATCTCTTTTAGCCAACATTTCTTGGCCTTTTTTACGCTCTTCTTCTATCGCTGAATTTAACAAATCAACTGTAGCTTTAATTCTGTTTATCTCGTCAATATGAGGAGAACCAACTATAGATACTACTCTTTCGTTCAAAGATTTTGCTGTATCGACTTGAATAGGAGGATTAGTTACTTGATTAAGAGAATATTGTATCCCTTGAGCAAGAGCAGAGGTTTGAATTTTTTTACCTTTGTTATTTTTATCTATCTCCTCTAAAGTTTTATCTAACTTTTTTTCTTGGGCATCTATTATTTGCTGATTGACAGTAGGGGGCTTGGTTGGCGAAACAGTAAAGCAGCCAGAAAGAAAAATAACACTAATTAAAACTAATATCTTTAAATATTTCATATTAAACCTCTCTAAAAGTTAATCCCGCATAAACAGTAGCATTTGTGATGCACCAATTCATTGATGTGTCATAAATATAACTTGACGATGCATGAAACAGTTCTGGTGTCGCGCTATACATACTATAAAAAATTACACAAAAAAACCGCCTTTCGGCGGTGTGAGATTTATTATTCTTGTCTAGAAGGACGATTACGCCAATTTAAAAACATCGCTAGGTTTTCCCTTAATATTTTTCTTTTGACCCACTTTCTTAAGGGTATTTCCTAATACCATTTCTTTAACTTTGAGATAAAGTTTGGGATAAGGTATTTTATTATAGCTTAATAAATCCTTAAGTGTAAACTCTCCCTTGGGAATCTTTAGTTCTATCTGAGCGTTCTCAGTTTGCTCTTGCTTATTTGCAAGGATTTCTCTATGCCTTTCAATAGCCACAGCAAGAGAAACGCAATCAAAGCCAATCCTGCCAAAAGCATTGTCATTGGGATAGACCCACTTAGCTTCAATAGTCTTACCATGAAAGACGAACTGATCTTGTCTTTTAGGTTTAACGAGTTCATACTTCTTTGTTTTATTGGACTCTTTTGATTTCTCATAAATCATCCACCCGCCTTCAAGTTTTTTAAGGAACTTGAATTGGTAGCCTTTATGAGCGAACTCTTTTGGAATCAAGAGATAATCGTCTTTATCTTTTTCCATTTTTTCGGTATACTTTGTTGTACTTGTTGATCTGCTGTTTGAGAAGAATGCTATCTTTTGAGACTACTACATATTCATCGTCTAGCAAATGAATTAAGTCTCCTGAAAGAAAATTATCGCCTATTTTTGGGTGGTGATACTTTTTTAGTTCTTTTTCTTTGAGTTTCATTGTGTTTACGGGTCTGTTCATATTTAACTGGTTGATTCCAGTTAATCTCATCATAATTAGATTTGAACTGTTTACTAAAACAATTTCTAGGAGAACTTCCCTTTCCGTTCATCTTTAATAGGTGGCAAAGCCGCCATTATTTCTAATCTTGTTTTTTCAGAGTATTGGGGCCAATCAACAATTTGTCTCCATGACCTTCCGCAACCCACGCAATAACCATCTTCTAATTTACAAAGTCTGATGCAAGGAGTTGAGACCTTAGCAACAGTGTCCATTCTTTTGTTGAGTTAACTGTTTTCTACTATCGACCATATCATAAAATCTGACATAATAATCTTGAATGACTTTATCAATATTCTTGACTATGCGATTGGGTTGCTCGCTGGCATCAATATTTCGGATATTTTTTGCCAGTTCATTTAAGAGTTGTTTGTTTTTTAACACGTTAGTCTCCTTTTTCGATTCTGTAGCTGTCTTCATCAAAATGCTGAGTGCTTATTTCAATAATTTCACTGTCTTTTAACGCACAAAATTGATGAATCATTCCCACAGGAATATGAAAACTATCGCCTCGCCCTAGAGTAATCCATCTACTTCTAGCAGCTTCTTCGTCCATACCATAGTGGAGAGTTATCTTTCCGCTCTGAACATAAAATGTTTCATCTTTTAGTTTGTGATAATGAAGACTACACTTACGATCTTTTACAACGAAAAGAATTTTACCGCAATACTTATCATTGTTAACGATCCACTTCTCGTACCCCCAGCCTTTAGGAACAAAATGTAATTTCGACATGTTATTTGTTTAGAGATTCTATTTTCTTTATGGAACCGAAATTATTATAAACGTAATCAAACAGCCATTCTTCAGCTTGTTCATTTACTTTTACCTTATCAAGTAGATCACTATACAATTCAGTTTGATGATCTTCTAAATTTTTTATTCTAGCTCGCGTATATCTAATAAACGCTACTTGGTCAGATGTAAATTTCATATCCAAAGACACTCAAAATATTTAGCAAAAAGCTCAAGCCCTTTATCTTTGCGCTCGTTAAGCTTTTGGGCTTTTTCCATGTACTCTTTCCAAGCTTGTTTTTCTTCAATGGTATGCTCTGTGCCAATTTCTCTATGGAAAAGAGCGTCTGGCATTTCGCAAAACTTATCACCATCAATAATATACTCAAAAGCAAAAATCATTTCATCAAGAGAACGCTTCCATTCTTTTACCGCTTGCTCTTCGGCTTTATCAAAAGCATCGCCTTCAAGGGTATGGAAATTTTCAGGAAGAAATGGAGCGGGGATGCCAGACTTGCCCTTGTCTCTAAAATACTTTAAGCGAGGAAGCGCAAAGATGGCAATATTATAATACAAAGAAAAAACATCTTCATCAGAAACTCCATATTTAATCTTCTGATACTTGCATTTAGCCCACCACCTGATTTCGCTGGGCCAGCGCAAAGCCTTCCATCCCAATCGGAATGGAAAAAGATCAAGAAAAAAGTCTACATATTTATTATAGACATAATCATCAGGAGCTTCAGAAAACATTTCTTGAAAGGTTTTTTCGTTATCTGCTTCAATTTGTTTTGCTTTTTCGATCTCTTCTGGAGATCGGAATTCAAATTCTTGTTGCATTGTAATTATTAATATACTTTTTAATGTTTTCTGCCCCAACTGGATTCATGGAGTGGATTTCGTAATCTGGATGAGGCAAGTCTTTATCTTGACAAACCTCAACCAAATACTTAGCGCAATCGTAGCCAGTCCTTTCTTTATATTTAGAGTAGTCAATTTTATTGGTTTCTAGAATTATTTTAAGATCACGGTAATGCTGTGCGCCAAGATCATGATCATAACAGACAAAAGAAGGAACTCCCTTTATCTTTATTATATCCTTAAACTGAAAAAAGTCACGGGCAATTGTCCATTCATAGTCAGGAATATCTACCCATGTAACATCGCTTGGATAACGAATATCATCTAGAAACAAATAATACTTCATAAATCTTTATAGCTTTTAATTTCGATCTTTTGATTAGTTATAGTAAGCCATTGATTTAGAGAAGTATCAATGCAGTAATTTTCTGTCTTGGCGTACTTTGCAATTTTAGAATCCTTGCGAGGAGTGTGACCAACTATTTGATTCAATCCTTGAACAGGCGCGAACTCACGATCAAAGTCTAACCAAACTATTCCTCCTTTGGGATAGGGTCCGCCTCTTGCAAGACCAGCGGAATAAAACCAATGCTCATCGCCAGAGATTAATTTAACATTAGCTCGCTCTCTTTCTTTAATTAAGAAAATATTAATATCAGAATTATCCTTTGCTGTAGGGTCAATGAAATTAGAATGAAGGCCAGAATGAGTACATAGATATCCATCTACCCAAGCAAACCAATCAAATTTTTTAGAAATGTTAAGGCGATTTTCTCCAAGGGTTTCAGATATAGCATTATATTTTCTATGCTCATACCCACTGCACATTGCATGAGGATTATAAAACAAGTAGTGCAGATCGTGGTTGCCAAACAATGTATGATTATTGGGATGCGATAGATAGCGCATCAAATAATCAGCAGTAATTTTATAATCTTCATCCCTATTATAATAATAACTATCAAACCAGTCGCCTAACACAATATTTATGTCGGCGGCTTCGTGCCTAATAATCTTGCTTAGTTTTCCAACTTGATTATGGATGTCGGAAATGATTAAGATTTTATTACCTGCGCTTGAGACGTTCATTTAAAAACTTTTACCTTCTGAATACCTTTGTTTTCTTAGATGCCTTCCGTTTCCTTTGTTTCTTCCTTTAAATGGAGCCTTGAGAAAGAGTGGAGCCGAGAGAAGGAATCGAACCTTCGTACTCAGTTTACAAAACTGAAGTTTTACCATTAAACTATCCCGGCAATTTTCTGCAATTTAAAGATCGCTAAATCTTTACTCTTCAATTCTATGTCAAAGTCAACATCTTGTCCAAAGTTTTTTGGATGATTTAACGGCATATCTGCGTGTTTGCGAGTGCCATCTATACCTTCCGAATAATGGAACAAAGGTTTGGTGGGCCAAGTGCGATAAGCATCATTGAAGGCTTCTTCATCAGATTGATCGCCGTGCAGGATGCTTTGATGCAAAGAGTCGAACGTCACGGGTATGCCGTGCCGCTCATAAAAGTATTTGATAAGGTTCTTGATTGACCAAGTGCCATTCTTGTTATCGTTTACTTCAAGAACCAGTCTATCTTTTACACTTGGCTTGAGGCGATTGTAAACTGAAACAAACTTTTGGGAAAGCTCTTCTGGATCTCCGTCTTGTCTAATATGAATGTTTAGAGGAGAACGGTAATCTTTGGGGCAGTCATAAAGGTCAAAGAGCATAGCGTGTTCATCTAGGTCTCTGATTGAGTTGTTAATAACTTCCTCCTTCTGGCTTGTGAAGCTAACAAACTCTGGAGGGTGAGCGGAGATTCTGATACCAGAATCTTTGATCTGTTTCTTAGTCTGATCAATGATGGCGAAGATTTCTTCCGCATCTTGCAAGTCAGTTAAGTCTATATCAAGTTCTGGATGGCTAATTAGAGGAGTGATCTCGCTGGAAAGCCTGTAAGAACCTATTCTGCTCTGATTACAGTGCTGAATGGTTTTGAGAGTGATGTTGAAATTATTTAAGATCCTCTTGGAGAGAACTTTCATGCCTTCTTCCTCGCCAAGACTCTTGAACCTTGTGTAGGTCAAGGTCTGGAATTTCTCCCCTTTTTCGGACAAAACAAGGGAAATGCAACAAAGTCCGTAGTTCACCATGCGTCAAGTGTAGGGAGTTGGAAGCAGAAAGCAAGGTCAAAATTCAAAATCTTCGTCTTCCATCCTGCGAATCAGACCATTGATCCGAGAGATCTCTGCCCCAGCTTTGTTTCTCAAATAAATTAAATTATTCAAATGCTGAAGTTTTTCTTCATCAGTTTGAGCTTCTTTGAGAAGTTTTGTGGTGCAAGCGATTTCTTTCTTGAGCCAATTGGAAGTCTTCTTAATCATAAGGCACTGATTTTGAGCTTCTTTTTCAGTCATTTTATTTTGATTTCTTCAATGATCGCTAGTAGATCGTTGTCATATTTGCTTCGCCAACCAGTATTAAATCCAGCTTGATCTTTAGAAAGAGTCTTTTGCCATCCTTTTAAAGTCACTCCCACAGCCTCATTAAAGATCCCAGTCTCCTCACAAATAAAGGAACTTAAAGATTGAGCCGCATCAATATAACTTTGAATAGCATAATCTTCTCCTCCTTTAAATTCAAAAGAAATAATACCCAGTTTTTCTTTCACTTCTGTTACGACGAAGTAAGTAGGTTTTTCTGGAAATTGATATTTTAATGCAGTGATTCTATCTTCAATTCTTTGAAATGTCCAATGAAGAATAAAAAACCACCCGTCAGAAAATTCAAACGAATGTTTCTTACCTTCAAAGAACGGAGCAAAACGACGGCAAAGGTAATTCTCTAGTTTTACGTTCATTGTTTTTCAGATAAATCTTCGATTACTGCTTCTGATGTATTCCAACCAAGATACTTTCCTAAATCCATTATATGAAACAACTCGTCTTTTGCCCAAAGAATTTCTTTGTGATTTCCTAGAGTAGATTCTCTATCACTTATTGAACCCATCACGGCGCAAGAAGAATGATTGTAAGCGAAATCAAGGGTGAAATATTCATTTTCAGTTTCGCCTTTCCAGATTTCTACTAGCAATTCTAAATCGGTATTAAAGAATTTCTCCATTAGAGTCAAGCGTCCGACTTTCAAATTTCTCATATATCTAGAAGGATTTTCTTTTCGTGCTTCACTATCACTTGTGGATTGATCCATACTTTGTAGCCTTTTTCTTTTGCCTTCAAGCAAAACCCAACGTCTTCCATACAGAAGTCATGAGCGTTGCCAATGTTAAAAAAGATTGGCTGAAACCAAGGATAATCCAAACTCTCAAATACGCCTTTCTTAATTAAAATAAAACCAAACCCTGTGTAGTCTGCTGCAAAGGGTTTAACTTTACCCTCTATATCTTCTCTGTCTACGAACTTAAAGTAACCATTTTTTTCAAAAAATTTTTCATCCCAGTCTATGACAGTAGCAAATTGCTTTGGCTCTCTTGTGCCGTTTGTCATCAAATACAAACCAGAGGCAATATCAACCTCCATTTGCAAAAGTCTAATAAAATCTTGAGGCTTGAAAATAATGTCTGAATCAATCCAGAGTATATAATCATAATCAAAACTCCCACCCCAAGGCTTTTGTTGCTTGCCAGTTTGAACATTGCCGCCAAGACACATATTCCTCACATAATAAATATTACATGACTCTTTCCTTGACAACAAGACATTAATCTTATTGTGGAGGCACCAATGGTAGAACTCCAAGAAAGAATCAAGAAAAGCCCCGGAAAAGTTGTTTCCGGGGATGCAGATAACTAACTTCATAAAGATAAAAATTATTTCTTCGGCTTCTTCTTATTCTGATTGAGGCAAATTGCCACTCGCTGCTTCTGGTTTGGATACTCGTCCTTGGGGATATCGCTCATGCAACGGCCCATGAACTTCTTGCTATCCTCACCCTTGCGTTTGTTTGGTATCGGCATGTTATTTTATTTTGATTTTTAACTTCAAATTTTTGTTAGACTTTTCTTGAATGTAATTTCTTGCTGCTTGCTTGCCTTCTTTTGTATAGGGAAATGCTCCATAAGTGTAATTATTTTTCTTTGAGACTACCATGTAATATTTTTCTCGTTTAAGTTTAGGCATTTTTATCCTTTATTTTATCAATCCTAGACAAAATTTCATCAATTTTGTTTTCTTCTAACTTTTTCTTTGCCAGAAAGACTCCGAGATTATTATAAAGTTGATTAAGCTTTTCTTGATTTTTTAGAGAATAATCCTGTTTTTCAAGGTCTTCTATTTCTTGAAGAATTTTAGAAGAATTAGTAATCCACCAAGAAGTAGTCTTTTGGAGCAAAATAGCATCTTCAAAAATCTTATTCTCTTCAGCGGTCATCTTAGCTATATCTTATATCATACATTGTTTTTTATCATGTTTATTTGGCTAAGTCTGGCTCATTCTTGAACTCATAATACATAAGTTCTTTATCGCCAGCGGTCCATTTGTAAGCAAGCCCTTCACAAGAAAACTCATGCCCAAATGGTTTCCAGTTTTTTGCTTCTGGGGGAAGAGGAGAACCTATGAAAGCTCCAGAGTCTCTCCAAACTATTCTATTATTTGGTTGAGCAAACATTTGCCCACCTTCCCCAGCAAACACATGAGCGCACTTGTGCCCAGCAGATATTTCAGAATATCCAGAGAAATAATCTTCTCCATTGCACCAATCAATTGTAAACAAGTATTTAGCTACATGTTTACTCTTGTCTTTAAGAAGAATATAAGCAGAAGCATTTTTTAAATAATCAAATCTTTGAACTGTAAAATAATAACTAAAACTATCCCAAAGTTGCAACCAATGGAGTTCATAGTTAGTAGGATTAGTTTCAAATGACAAATAATGAATTGGCACTCTTGCGAATTGTGCGCCAAATTCACTCATTACATTAAACATTAAACATCTCTTTGGAATTGAAACCACAGAGAATATCTCTACTGGCAACCATTCGTTTACAGTTCTTGGCTTGTTATTGTAAAGAAATGAGATGTCAAGATAAGCAATCTGAACTGGTATAGATGAACTTAAATAACTCATAAAAATAAAAACCCCGCCCGAAGGCGGGGTGGAAGTGTTAGCCGACTTTCAGTTTCTTCGGCTGAAAGTTATTTTTTAGCGGCACAGTAATTGTTAGTATTCCATTCGTAGCAGTCGCTTTGGCAAGAGAAGCGTCTGCTGCTGATGGAACCCATAGAGAGGTCTCTATTTTTCTCTTATCATTATTGCCTTTAATAGTAATAAGTTCTCCCAAGTCTTCAGTCTTCACGGAAACATCCAAATCTTCTTTACTGAATCCGGGAACTTCAACTTCACAAATATACTCATTACTCAACTTATCAAGAGTAAATGAATTTGCGTGACTAGTTAAATTAAGTCTTTGAATTTTTCTATTATTGTTATAGATATAATATGTCATAGCGATAACCTTCTAGCAAGAATTGTGCCAAGCTTAAAACCCGCCTTTTTACTGCTTATTTGCGACATTCTGAGACAAAATTGTCTGTCACAGAGACACCATTACACACCTGTGCTTCCAAAGCCGCCCTTTCGATCAGAAGAAGAAAGCTCTTCGACCTCCTGCCATTCAACGGCGTGATATTTTTCAATGATTAATTGACCAATTCTGTCTCCAGCTTTGATTTTAAAATCAAAAGTTGAACCTGCTATGCTTGGAGTAAGGCCCATCATGCTTGCAAGATCGATGCTGAGATTCATCAGCACGACTTTAATTTCTCCACGGTAACTAGAGTCTACAACTCCAGCGAGAACATCAATTCCATTCTTTACCGCAAGACCGCTACGAGGAGCAATTCTTGCGTAATAACCTTCTGGTATTTCAATCGAAAGCCCTGTGCTAACCAAGGCACGACTTAATGGCTTAATCTTTAAGTCTTCAATTGAATATAAATCATAACCAGCATCTCCAGTCTTTTGCCGAGTAGGAACAATTGCTAGGTTATTGAGTTTCTTGAACTTTACTTGTACTATTGATTCTGTATCCATAATTGTAAATGAGATTTAATTTTACCGATGCTATCTTCTTTTAATTCTTGATAATGAATTTTATAAAAATCAAATATTTCTTTGAACTTGTCGCATTGATTGTACTCTTTGAGATAAAAAACTCTTTGAATCTCATGAGCGACGATATCTTTAGCACAAGCAAAGCAAGGAGATATGGTCAAGCAGATACTTTCTCCTTCTCCTTTCCTTATTAACGACAGAGCATTACTCTCTGCGTGAATCATTATTTCGCGTTTTTTCGGACGATTTTCCTCCTTTTTCATCCACTCTTTGACGGCAAAACCTTTCTTCAATCCGTTGTAACCTGTTGAAATTATCCTTCCCTCTTTATTTAGTATACAAGCCCCAACCTTAGTGTGAGGGTCTTCGCTTCTGGAAGAAGCTGCTAAAGCCATCATGCATCCATACTCATGCCAAGAAAGTCTCATCGAAGTATATTCTCTCTGGGAAAAATCGAAACGTCAAGTTTATTTGGACATTTTTCTGGCATTCTTATATCATTTAATGTGACTATCTCAGAGGCATCAATAAAGTTATATCAGTGGTTTTTTGAAAATGACAGTTTCTGTGAAACTAATTTCATTAGATTATTAACCATCTCCGAATCTCCTGAAAGTGAAAGGGCCAGCGTTCTAGCTGCTCTTGAGGAATTTGAGAAGAACGGAGTAGTAAAGAAAGTGCATTTCAAAGAAAACGATTATTGGATTCTTAATAAGAAGTTTGACGCTTATGAGCAGAACTTAACTCTCTCTCCTAAGACTGCGTTCATCATTTCTGAAATAATTAACTCTTATTGCGATCTAATAGAAAATCAATCTGAGAAATGTAATCCTGCTTCAATCAGCGAGAAAGACCTCAAGAACCTCCTGATCATCTTCAACGAGATGCGCGAAAAGATTTTTGACAAAACCAAAGGCTCGTAGCTAGTATGAGGCAGTTCTTTGTCTGGGTGACCAGCCTGTTGGGGACATCCCAACTTGAACCGTAAGAGACATCAGGCCCGTAAAAAGACCCTAGTCAACTGGACCTAACAAGTCCAACGCCATTTCGGGAAAAGGCGACGTTCCGCAAGGAGAAGACTTTGAAAAAGCTGAAACCTCATTTTTCTCAAAAGAAAAAGCTGGCAGTTCGTCCTAAAGAAATCCCACCCACAAAGACAAAGAACTCATACAAAGAGTTAGTCATCAGCTAGGCTCCCACAGGGGGCTGAAAATCTGGAAACAGACTGCGAAGGATTAAAGTGGGTAACTCTTGATTATTTTTGTTTCTCTAATTATCTTTAGAGATGACAGCTATTTCCTATTTTAACTCAAAGAAAAATCATAAGCTGGCAGTTCTTTTTACAGTCCAGCTTTTTCTAAATAATATAGTTACTATGTTAAATACGTTTTTTGGCATTGCAGGTGCCGCTACTGTAGGTAAGGATACTTACTATAAGTTACTAAAAGAAATTTGTTTAGAAGATTTTGGCCGAAAGGTGATTAGATTTGCTCTAGCTGATATACTAAAACAAAGTCTTCAGGGTTTTCTTTTAGATAAATATAGAATTGATATCTTAAATTGTTCTGCTGAAGAGAAAAATAAAGTGAGATTTGAACTTGTTGATTATGCTAGAATAATGAGACAAGGCACAAATGGAAGGTATTGGATTTCTAAACTTTCTTCTGAGATTGAAGAATATAAGAAAAGCGAAAACTTTAACCCTTCCGATATTTTTTGTGTAACTGATATTAGACACTTCGAATATCCTAACGACGAAGTAGTCTGGTTAAAGGCAGAAAACAAAGGGGTTTTAATTTATGTTGAAAAATTTTTTCAGGACGGCTCAATTTGTGATCCTGCAAATGATGATGAGAGAAGAAATGATCCTCTTCTTAGAAAATCTTCTGATTATACTGTTACTTGGATGCATGGTTCTCAAGAACAAAATCTGAAAAAAATAGTTAAGAAATCCATTGACTTCTGCATAAAAGAAGGTAAATTTTAAAGATATGATAGAAACAACTGACAACGAACTTGTAACGAAGGTAAAACTTCATCAATGTAACCAATCCTTAAAAACTTTGATAGACAGGCATTCGCCTCTATGCTTTGATATCTTTAAGAAATATAACAAAGTTCTCCAAGAACGAGGCATAAGCCCAGAAGAACTTATAAATGAAAAAGATTACATCATTTACAAATGTACTCTTAACTTCGATGAAACTCAAAATAGCAAGTTCTCTACTTGGCTTGCTAACCATGTTAAATACAAATGTTTAACAAATATTACTAAACACAAGTGGTCAGTTTCTCTTGATGATGAAAATCAAAAGAACTTAACGGCAAACCTAAGTCAAGAATTAAACGACTTTGAAGAAAAGAAAGAATTTATTTTTAATCTATTATCTCAGATGAAAGACAAGAGGTTAGAAAGAATAATTATGATGAGATATTATGGTGATAAAGCCTCTCGAAAATGGAAAAATATCTCCAAAGAACTTGGAGTAACTTATCAGACAGCGATTGCTCTTCACAAAAAAGCTCTTGAGTTTTTAAAGACAAAAATCGAGAGCAAAGAAATGCAAGATTTTATATAAATAGACTTTACTTTTTAGGTTGCTTGGACTAGTATTTATTGAACATATTATGCCTACTCCTAATACTAACGACAATCAAAACAATACAATTCGACGCGAACTTGGCGCACTTTGGAACCGCAAGGGTTCCAGTGGTTCTGAGTATCTAACTGGTAAGTTCAGACTTAAGGACATCAAGGATAACTTTGATGAAGTTAAGATCATTGTGTTCCCAAACAACAAGAAGAAGAGTGATGGTTCTCCTGACTTTCAGATCTTCATGGAGAAGTCTCAGTACGAGACTTTGACTGGAGCTTCTTCTAGCCCCGCTCCTGCAACCAAGGCTACTGCTCGGCCAGCAGTCGAGGGTTTTTCAAAGCCAGCGACCAAGGAAGTTAGTGGAGATGACGGTTTGATTTGATATGAAATTTGCCCTGCATCTTCCGATTAATTCGACCAGCTTTGGTCAGGTTTCAATTCAGCTTCTCAAAGAGATTTATTCTTTGAAGCTTGAGCCATCATTATTTATGATTGGCAACCCTGACTTTGGTTCAGAAGAAGTGTCGGAAGATTTTAAGAACTGGTTTAATTCTTGCTTGAAAAAGGGTCTCCGTTATCATTCAAGGAAAGACCCAGTTTTTAAATTGTGGCATATTAATGGCTCTCTTGAGTCTTATAGTGATCGGCAGTTTCTACTCACTTTCCATGAACTTGATGCCCTCACTCAGACTGAGATTAATATCTTAAAAAATAATGACAAGGTATTAGTTTCTTCTCCTTATTCCGTGAAGGTATTCAACGAGCATGGGGTAGGTAATGTTTCTTATTTACCCCTGTTCTTTGATTCAAAGAATTTTAAAGCTACAAATAAAACGTATTTCAATGATGGAAGAATCACGTTTAATCTTTGTGGCAAGTTTGAGAAGCGCAAGCACCATGTAAAAGCAATTCGCGCATGGATCAAGAAGTATGCTAATAACGCTGCGTACTCATTGCAATGCGCCCTTTACAATAACTTTTTATCTCAAGAAGATAATACCAAACTAATTAACATGGCAGTTGAAGGGAATAAGTTCTTCAATGTCAGTTTCTTTGGTCACATGGCTCAGACTAATCTTTATAATGAGTTTCTAAATTCAGCAGATATTATTCTTGGAGCTTCTGGCGGTGAAGGCTGGGCTTTGCCAGAGTTTCAATCTGTTGCAATTGGAAAACATTCTGTTATTGTAAATGCTCATGCTTATACCTCATGGGCAAATGATAAGAATTCTGTTCTCATAAATCCAACAAGCAAGACTCCTGCTTATGATGGAATCTTTTTTCATGAAGGACAAGAATTCAATCAAGGAAATATTTTTGATTGGTCAGAGGATAACTTCATTGAAGGTTGCGAAAAAGCAATCGCCAGAGTCAAGCAGAGCAAAATAAATCAAGAAGGTTTGAAGCTCCAGCAGCAGTTCACCGTCCAAAAGACCGCGCAACATATCCTTTCTCTTTTCTAATATGCCAGTCTACATTTTTCAAAACCCTAAGACGAAAGAATACAAGGAAGTTTTTCTTGCTCTCGACGCTGAAAAGGTGTATTCTGAGGGCGGTGTAAAATGGCAAAGGATTTTCCTCGCTCCGAATGTAAGTGTAGATACTCAGATAGATGCGAACTCTGAGCGAGATTTTGTTGAAAAAACTAAGAGAAAGAATTATAATCTTGGTGAAATGTGGGATTCTTCTAAAGAGCTTTCTGAAAAAAGAGAGAAAGAAAAAGGAGTAGACCCTGTGAAAGATAAAGCTCTAAAAGATTACTCTAAAAAACGTCGTGGCGCAAAGCATACGAACAGAGTAAGCCTTTAATTTTTTGTTTCCCAAACCCGTTTTCTGTCGGTGTAATCTATTATCCCAATATGAGCAAGGCTATTAACTTCCTAGACGAGATGGCGAACTTTACGTTCGTAACCAAATACGCAAAATATGACGAAAAGAAAAAGCGAAGAGAGACATGGGACGAGACTGTTACAAGAGTCGAGACCATGCACTTGAAGAAGTTTAAACATCTTTCAAAGGAAGACAAGTATGAAATATCAAAGGCTTTTGACTTGGTTAGAGAAAAGAAGGTCACGCCTTCAATGCGTAGTATGCAATTTGGCGGAAAAGCGGTTGAAGCCCATAATGGCAGGATTTTTAACTGTCTATCAAAAGACACTTCATTTATTACCTCTAATGGGGTAAAGAAATTTTCAGATTTTGCTGATGGCGATAAAACTGTCGTTTTAACTCATAAAGGCAATTGGAAAAATGCAACTGTAAAATACTTCGGTAATGATCTTTTATATCCAGTAACTATTTCTAGATGTAAAAATAAACAAACAGTTTTTGCGACCAAAGATCATCGTTGGATACTTAAAGATGGCACTTTTGTTAATTCTATTGAAGAAGGTGTCTCCCTGAGAGGGGCAGAAGACATATTCTCTTCTTTTGAATATAATGATGCTCCTCCATTAGAAAAACTATATTGGTGTTATGGGTATGTTTTTGGAGACGGATCAATAGTCAACAGCAAGAACAACTCTTACTCAATGGTTCGTCTTTGTAAAAAAGACCAAAAATATCATGCTCGCTTTGAAGAAGTCGGGTTTAAAACATCTTCTCCCCTGTCATGTAATGGAGATTTTTTTGCTTATACTGGCTCTTATTTAAAAACCATTCCAAATCCAGAGATTGATTCTCCAGAGATGATTAGAGCGTTTGTTGCTGGTTATTGTGATGCGGATGCCGCAAAGAACGCTAATTCTAATAGGAACTACAATACTGACAATCGATATTCAAGCATTCAAGCCAGTGGAGAAGATTATATTAATTTTATTAGATTGTGCTTCCCAATCGCGGGAATTTATATTGTTTCTGAAGAGGATTTAAGTGGAGAAAAGACTAATTTAGGAACTAGAGCCAATCCAACAATTAGATTTAGAATTTTTAATGCACCAAATAATAAAGAAAACAGCAACACTCCTTTCGTCGTCTCTTTTATCGGACAACCTATTTTCGGCGAAACATGGTGCTTAATTGTTGAAGATGACGAATCGTTTGTTTTTCCAAGTGGTTTGGTTACTGGTAATTGCGCTGTTCGCCATATTGATTCTATTCGCTCTTTTGCTGAGTCTTTCTATACTTTACTTTGCGGCACTGGTGTTGGCTTTGGGATTACAGATAAGTTCCTTAATAGGTTGCCTGACCTCGTTAACGCTAAAGATAAGACGGGGACGGTAATAACCTATATTGTTAACGACAGTATTGAAGGTTGGGGTGATTCAATTGAGGCTTTGTTGAATTGTTATTTCAAGAATACTGCTTATTCTGGAAGAAAGATTGTTTTTGATTACAGCAAAATTCGCCCAAAGGGCGCAAAGCTCAAGACTGGCGGCGGTAAAGCTCCCGGTTATAAAGGTCTTAAGAACTGTCACTTTAAAGTTAAATTGCTTCTTGATGCTATAATTGAGGACGATAATCAGACTCGTCTTAAGACTGTTAATGCTTATGATATCTTGATGCATTGTGCTGACGCTGTGCTTTCTGGAGGTATTCGTCGCTCTGCTTGTAGCGTTATATTTGACGCTAACGATAAAGATATGATGAATGCAAAGACTGGTAACTGGTGCCTTGATAATCCTCAGAGAGCAAGATCAAACAATTCAGCCATTATCATTCGCGGCAAGACTTCTTATGAAGAATTCCAAACTCTAATTAATAAGACTAAAGAATTTGGTGAACCGGGATTCCTTTATGTAGTTGATGAAGATCAGCTTTTGAATCCTTGTTTTGAGATTTCGTTTATTCCAATCACTAAGGATGGGCGTTGCGGCTTCCAATTCTGTAATCTCACTTCCATCAATGGAGCTAAAACTAAGTCCCTTGAGGAATTTAAGCAAGCAGCTTGGGCAGCTTCATTGATTGGCACCCTGCAAGCTTCGTATACCACCTTCCCTTATCTTGGTCACACTTCAGAAGAACTTACTGAGCAAGAAGCTCTTCTTGGCGTTTCTATTACTGGAATGATGGATAATCCTGATATTCTCTTTAATTCAGAGTATCAGAAGCAAGCTGCTGAAGTCGCTGTTCAAACCAACATTGAATGGGCTAAGAAGATTGGCATTAATCAGGCTGCTCGCGTTACCTGCATCAAGCCAGAAGGCACTAATTCAATTGTCCTTTCTGCTGCTTCTGGAATTCATCCTCACCATGCTCGTAAATACTTCCGCCGAATTCAGGTCAATAAGGAAGATAACGTATATAAGTTCTTTAAGATGTTCAATGACCATGCTTGCGAAGAAAGCGTTTGGAGTGCAAATAAGGTAGACGACATTATTACATTCCCTATTGAAGTAGATGAGAATGTTAAGATCAAATCAGAACTAAATGCTATCCAGCATCTAGAACTTATTCTTTTAACTCAGACTAATTGGGTTAATTGTGGTACTACTGCCGCTAATAGCAAGCCACTAAATCACTCTGTTAGTTGCACAGTTATTGTTAAAGATGACGAATGGGATGCCGTTACAGAGTATCTTTACAAGAATCAGAAGTATTTCACCGCTGTTTCTTTGCTACCTTATTCTGGAGATAAGATTTACCAACAAGCCCCAATGGAGGCTGTTGTAACGCCAGAAGATGAAGTTAAATTCAATAAGCTCCAAGAAGAGTGGTCTCGCGTCGATTTCACCAAGTTAATTGAGGAAGAAGACGAGACGAGCCATACTCAAGAAGCTGCTTGCGCTGGCGGTAAATGCGAACCAGCAAATTTATAAAATTTTTGGTAAATTACAGTATTCTAAAGTGTAGAATATTGTATGCATCTTGAGATAGAATTTTCTAAAGAAATAGAAACAGCACAAAAGCAATACGGCGGCAAAAAGCGCAGCGAGCTAAAAGAGAGCGATTTTCTGTTCCCAGAGAGTCGCTCTTTTCCTATTGTAACACCTCAAGATGTTAAAGATGCGTATAAATTTAGATATATATTATTATAATAAGTTTTGTACAAAAACTAGGAATTAAAAAGTAATTTTATGAACACTCCTCAAGCCGCTGCGACAATGGATTTACAAGTGATATTTAATATTGGTTTTTTAATTTTAGGGTTTTTGGCTTCTTGGGTATTTAAAAGAGCGTTCAGTATGATAGACAAGCAAGACGAACGAACTACTACTCTTGAGGCTAAAATACATGCTATAGAAGTTTCTCTACCAAAAGAATACGTTAATAAAGAAGACCTCAATAAATTCTCAGAGCATATTAACTCTAGATTTGATAAACTGGAAGCTAAACTTGATAATATCATTGAAAGAAGTAAATAATGGTTTCCTTTTTAGTTTTAAATTATAATAGACCAAAAGAAACAGAACTATGTTTAAAGTCTATTAAGAACTTTACAAAGTTTGAACACGAAATAGTTCTATTGAATAATGGCGGCGAAGATCACGCTGCCATTTTTTCTTTTTTTGAACAAGGTTTAATTGACAAATTAGTACTAAGGAAAAAAAATTCTGGATGCGGGTTAGGCACAAGAGAGCTTTTTAATGACTTTAATCTTGACAATGATTATGTAATTTATGTACAATGCGATCAGTTCATGATTAGAGACTTCACATTAGAAGAGTTTAACCATTATAAAGAGTCTTTAAGTAATAACAAACAAGCTGCTCATGTAGACTTATCTGGCAACCAAGGCAATGGTAGATATTCTGAAAGAGCGCATTTAACTAGTAAAAAGTTTTATAACTCTATCCCAAATTCAAAAGGTGGCCCCGGACCTTACGCAAATAAATTATGGACGGAAGAAGCAGTTCAAAACTTTTATAAGCAAAACGGCTTAAAATTCTTTGTCGCAAATCTTTTATTTGCTGACAATGGTAAAGTTTCAATTCGTGAATATCCTTGTGGCGGCAGACTAACTCAATACACAGATACTAAGCAAGTATTTATAGACATCCCCATTAAGAACAGAATAGATTTTCCTAATGTAAAACTGACTGACCAAGAGTGGGAATCCATATTAAATGGTAACTGGGTAAATGGCACCGTTCCAGAAGGTCATAAAAATAATTCTTTTTTATGTTGGAAAGATTCTTTAGGGATAGATATAATGAGTAAATGAAGGTCTATCTTTGCGGCATTACGCAAAACCAAAAAAAGAACATAGACGATTTAACAAGAGACTGTTATAAAGTTTTCGATGGTTTAATTTACGTCGATGGAGGTTCTACGGACGGAACTAAAGAACTTTTGGAAGAAAGAAAAGGTTGCGGTCAGGTAATTTATAGAAAATGGACAAACGACCACGACTTTCAAATGAACGAGTTCTTGCGTCAAGGACCGTTAAAAATTGGAGATTGGTTCGTTCTCAGAGACTCTAGAGAGAGATTTAATCCTGAATGGATTTCAGGAATTAAAGAATTGATTCAAAAGGCTAAACAGTCAGGAATCAAATCTCTTTATAATTATGGCAAAGGTTTTGCTTTTGAATATTATGATGACATGTATTTTCACGGTTCTCCACATTGGGGATTGATGGGAGCTAGACCGCAAGCAGTAGACCTAGCTCAATTCTTTGATGAGAATAAAAAAGAACACACTTGGAGACTAAGAGATGGAGAAGATGATCCAGAAAGAGATGAGTCATATTACATTGATCACTTCTTTAAGTATTATTATATATACGGAAGAAGCAATCATCTCTTGCTAGGGAGAGAAAATGACAGAGAAGGATTTCTAAAAGCAGAAGAAAACAGACACAAATTTAGATCCTACTGTCATTCAATAGGTTTAGAATTTACCGCTGATTCTTTTATTAATTATGCCAATGCAGTTGGTAAAATAGACCAAAAGTTTAAAGACTTTATTAATTCAGAAAATATCTTAAAAGATTTCTATAGAAAAAAAATTCTTAAAGAGCCTTTAGATAGCATCAAACAGCAAGCTTTTACACTGGCATGAAATTTTCTTCTTATACTTCGGCATTTAACCTCATAAAGATGGGGTTCGACTGGCAAGGTTCTATTTTGAACTACTCCCAGTTTATGGATGAAGCAGTAATAGCAATCAATAAGTCAGAAGACAATACCTTTGAAATCGTCACAGATTTTTTAACAGAGAAAGGCATTTCTAATGTTACTCTCTGTCAATGCGCTTTTGATTATAATGACCTAGCATTCGATGGTAAAATCAAGAATTTCGCTCTTCAACATACGTCAGGAGACATCAAAATTTCTTGTGATATTGATGAAAGATTTCCATTATATCAAAAAGAATTATGGCGCAGGGCTGGAAGTTATTTATTATCTCAAGATAAAGCTTCGGCATTTTTAATTCCAAGCATTAACTTATGCGGCGATATTTACCATTATAAAGATATAGGTTATAAATGGTATATGCATAAAGATGGATTATACCGTGGAATAGTAAATTTTGCGAAGAAACAAGACGGCAAGATAGATACAGACAAGAGCGATACTTGTGAATTAATAGATGCTAATGGAAATCTTGTTCAGACATTAATGTTTAATAATTCAATTGAAAGCCTTAGAGAAGGCCAAACTCCTTATGTATTTCATTATTGGGCAGTAGACAAAGAGCAAAGAATTAAGCAAAATGAATTCTGGCAACCAGTTTGGTCTAATCGTGCAGGTAAAACCATAGATAATAAAACAGATTTTTCAAAAATAGAAGTTAAAGAACATCAATTAGCTTTATGACAAATCAAGAACAGAAATGCATTAGTAATATGCATTTGCCATTTTATGGCTGTTTCATGCAGCAGCACCCAAACGCACCAAGAGCAATCAATCAACTCTTACTAGGCTACAATTTTTCTACAATTATTGAGCTAGGAACACATGATGGAGGGCTGTCTACATTATTAGCTTTATACTGTTATCTAAGCAAGATGCCAGCTTCTTGCCAAAATACAAACAAACCTGTTTTATACAAGAACAATACGCACCACAAAACTGCAAAAGAATTTTTTACATTTGACAATACCGTCAGAGATCAAACTTCTATTAATTTAATCGAAGCTCTTGGTGGTAAATTTTTTCAATACGATATATTAACAAACGAAAAATGCATCTCTGAAGTTGCGAGCTTGATTCAAAAGCAAGGCAGAACTCTGTTACTTTGTGATAATGGAGACAAGGTAAAGGAATTTAATATCTATTCAAAATTTTTAAAGAGAGGAGATATTATTATGTCTCATGATTTCTTTGAAAATGAACAAGAGTTTGAACAGGCAAAATCAGAAAGAAGATGGTTTTCTTGGGAAACTAAGTTGGATGATATAAAGCAATCCTGTATAGACAACAATATTGCTCAAGTTCATAAAGATATTTTTAATGACTGCGTATGGTTCTGTGGAATGAAAATGTAAATTTATGTTTAGCATCGTATTCCTAACAAGCACAAGACAACATTATAATTTAAATGATGTTGATATAGTATCTTTAAAAGATTTATTTAAGAAATCTCAACTCGCACAAAAAGTTGACAAACTTGCTCATATAAAGATAATCCCCGGAGATGAAAGTATAGCTGACGAAAAGATTAATTTTTTTAAATCTTTAGGATTTCATGTCATTTCTACCACAGAAGATTGGAAAAACGATCATGAAAGTCATGCTCATGGTCTTATTAAAGACATGGCAAAGTGTTATAACCATGACTTAGTTAAAAGCCATTCATTTACTTTTCATTTAGAAAATGACTGGGTATTCCATACTAATCAATTAGATTATCTTTTTGACAATTCGGTCAAAATATTACAAGAAAATTCTAATTTAATATATCATAGATACTCAAGAGTAGACCAACCAGATATTGTTCAAAGATTATCTGGAGAAATAAAAAATGGATTCTATTTAGCCAGAAAAGAATGGAGTTTTAATCCTGCCATGTTGAGATCTAGAGACATGATTTATATTTCTAATTTTGTACTTAAAAATTTCCAAAGAATTCACCCTCATGTAGAAATGGCGTATGAAATAGCTGCAAAATATTTACTTAATCAAGAAGATATCTTTGGCTTTACTCATAATAGCATTGTTGAACATATTGGCTGGGAAAAGCAATATAATAATTTTATACAAAATAATGAATAAAAAAATCTTCGCTGGAAGAGGTTCTTTAATTGGAGATACGGTCATGTTTCTCCCTGCTTTAACAATTTTAGAGAAGTTGTTCCCTAATTCTTATAAGATATTTCCAATTTCTCAAAAGACATCTTATTCTTCTGTATTTTTTTTAAATCACCCTCTTATCGATAAAATTCATATCGTAGAACAACATGAAGGGTTGGGTCCAAACGATATTAAACTTATCGAAGAATGTAATGTATTTATTGACCCTTTCCCTCAACACCCTCCTTGCCCCGGACTAACTGTAGGTATTGATAATTTCTGGTATAATCATTATACTTGCGTACAAGAGACAATGAGAATGGCTTCTTTAAAGGAGGTTTTATTTGAGACTCTTTCAAAAGAAGAAAAAAAACCAAAACTTTATAAATGGTTCCCAACTGAACGACATCAAAAATCAATAGCTATCCATGCAAGGGCTGGATATAATGACGCTCCAATAAGAAACCCATCTACTAAATATTGGAAAAATCTAACTAAAAAAATACAATCCAAAGGCTATAAAATTTACCATTGTGGAGTCGAAAAAGAAGAAGACATTGGTGACAGCATAACAAGAATCACTCATCTTTCTCTATTTGAACAAATTAAAATATGCTTAGGGTGCGACTTAGTTATAGGCACAGATAGTGGATTTAATTGGTTAATTGGAGCATACGGCCATCCAATGATTAATTTGCTTTGCGTCATAGCTCCAAATCATACGCAGAATTTATTAGCATTTGCTCCAGATAATTATCTTAACAATAATATAAATTTATTAACTCATGGAGTTTGCGACAACATTAATCAAGAAGAAATTCTTGATTCTATTGATAAATTAACATAAAATTAAATAAAAATGAGATACCCTCTACAAACAGATAATTTTACTTTCTTAGATAGACTAAAGGTAGCAAAGTTTATTCTTAACAAGAATAATAGACTGACGACTGGGCCTAAAGTAGTCGAGCTAGAAAGAAAATGGGAACAAATTTCAGGCCCAAATACAAAATGTGTAGCAGTTTCTTCTGGATCGACCGCTAATCATCTTTTAGTAGAGACATTTCTACAAAGCTTAGATCTTGATCCTAAAGACGTTACGGTATTTGTCCCTTCTACTACATGGGCATCTTCTGTTAGTCCTTGGATCATGAGAGGGTGTAAAATCGTTTTTGTTGATATTAATCTTGAAGATTTTAGTTTCGACTATCAACAGTTAGAAAAGAAACTTGAAGCAAATAAAAATTCTAAAAAAGTTAAAGTGATTTGGCCCACTGCTTTAATTGGCTTCATCCCTGATATTAAAAAATTGAATGAATTAAAAGAAAAGTATAACGCATACCTATTTGCAGATCTTTGCGAAACAACTATGGGGGAATATCTCGGCAAAAATATTCTCGGTTGTTTCGACATGGCTACAACTTCATTTTTCTGGGCGCATCAAATTTGCGGTATTGAGATGGGAATGCTCTTCATGAAAGAAGAGTTTATTAAAAATAGCGAGATTTATATTAATGCTCAAATGATTAGAAGTCATGGGTTAACTAGAGTACTTCCTAAAGGCAATACACTTAGAGACGAAATAGAAAAGGATAATCCAGATGTTGATCCTGAATTTTTATTTTATAAGATAGGCACAAACTATAGGACTACTGATCTAAATGCATTTTTTGCACTGCTAGATACAGAAAGATATTATGACTATGTTAATCAAAGAAAAGAAATTTGGCAATATTTCCTTCATAAGTTACCTCCTCAATATAAACTTCTCAATCCTAATATCGTTCCATTTTGTCTGCCGCTAATAACAGAAACTCGACCAGTTAGCCATTTAAAGAAGGTTTTAAATTTAAACGGATGGGAAACTCGACCAGTTATATGTTATCTTCCAATCAATCCAGCTTTTAAAGATTTTGCCAAAGGAGAAAGTTTTCCTAACAGTGAAATTTTGAATAGGAATGGATTTTATGTTGGATTAAATAAAGATATAACTAAAGAAAGTGTTGACGAATTACTTTCATTACTATGAAAATAGCATCATTCGGAGCCAGATTTTTTGGTGGTCAAATATCAAGAATAGAAGAAGGTTTTATTAGTTTAGGTCATGAGATCAATCTTGAATCTCCTGATCTTATATTTAGCAATGATCCGGGATTTTATGAAGAAGCATATAAACTGAAGCAAAGAAATCCAAACGCTAAACTAATCTTTAATGTATTAGATTTGCCTCCTCATTACATGGATCATAATAAATATGATCTTTCTAGGTATGCTTACATTTATAATCCTAATAGAGATTTTAATCCAGAAAAAATAACTAACTGGCTAAAGAAAGCAGATATCGTTACTTGTATTTGTGCTGAAGTTCAATGGCAGATTAAAAACTGGTGCGGACTTGATAGTGTTGTTATTTTAAATCCTATCAAAGATGTATCTTTTTTAGGTTTACCAAATGAACATAAAATAAAAAATAAGAGAGGAATCCCATATAAATACTTGTATGTCGGAAGAGCTAGAGACATGAATAAGAGATTTAATCTTGTTTATCAAGCCATAAATCAACTTGGAGACACTTCTGATTCTCTTGCAATTGTAGGATCAGAAAACCCCGGATGGGGAGATTACTATGGTATACAAGAAGATGATATTTTAAATCATTTCTATAATTCTGTAGAATATTTAATGTTTCCTTCTGCGTTTAAATCAATCGGCCTTCCTGCTTTGGAAGCTGTAGTTTGCCAGACAATACCAATTGTAACAAATGATGACCCTGTGACAAAAGAGTTCTGGGAAGAAATAGGTGTAGATGCAGATAAAATTTCTCAATCTATTGCAAACCTAGAATGGAACTTTAAAGCTAAAAAATTCGTAAAAGAGAATAGTTTATTGTTTAAACAAAAATTTGATAAAGTCTCTATAGCTAATAATATACTAAATCTAATATGAAAATAGGAATTTTAGGATGTGGATATGATTGCGTTAATGATCTAGATAATAGACTCGCCTCTTGGTTTGAAGCAGCAAAAGAGTTTGATATTGTCTTTTCATTTGTGTCCTGCATGTTTAAAGAATATAAAGATTTAAATATCAATATTGATAATAGTAAAACTATTAATTATTTTAATACTTTAAAATCTAATAATCTAATCCAGCACTTCAATTCTTCCGAGCAGCCACTGCTAGAATCTGATGCTAGAAATTTAGCTTTATTTCCATTACTTTCTGACAATGTTGATTGCGTGTGGTTATTAGATCTTAGTGATGAGTATTATACAGTAGAAGAGATTAGATCAATTATCTCTTATATCTCCAATGATAAATTCAATCAGTGGTATTCTATTAATTTTAAGAATTATATTTTAGATGGGAAACAGTGGATTGACGACTTCTGCCCACCAAGAATTTTCTTTAATTCAAGAGGACTTAAATTAGTTAAGTTTTACTGGGATAATGATATTATTTATAGTAACGGTAAAGACGATCTTAACTATAAGTACTTAGTAAACCAAAAAATACCAAAGCACTATGCTCATGTTAGACACATGACTTGGCTCCATTCAAATGGAAAATTAAAAGTAGAATATCAAAACAAACATTTCGGGCATTGTTCGTACAAATGGAATTACGAAAAGAACGAATTAGAAATCGATAAAAGCTTTTTTGTTAAAAATCAAATTCCCCAACCTATAATACATAAAGACAATGATTAATATTTGCGTAGATGAAGCTTATGCTTTTGATTTTTTAAGTATTCTTGAAATTAAAAAAAATAAGTCGCAACAATCGATGACAAGTTGGAGTAATTGTTTTAATTACATAAAAGCTCAATTACCAAATGATTTATTTATATTAATTATTAATTCTCAGGAATATAGGCAAATAGTGACAGCAAATCAAAAAACTTTTAATGCAGTCGAAATGGCTAAACATGACAAAATTAGTGCCAAAGAAGTAGACGATGCAAATATGGAGCGTCATTACGCAAAAATAGCTTTACAAAATAAATTTTTCACTAATAAAATAACAGAATATAAAACATGAAAAACGTAATTATTACAGGTATTTCTGTACAAGATGACGCAAATGACTGAACATCTGTTAAAAAATGCTTTTTAAAAATATTTTCTATCTACAAAAACAAAGTGTATTTATTTATATGGGTAGAAAAAGTACAATAAATTCTTATATCGGCAAAAAAGTTGGAGGCGTAAAAATATTAAAATCTTTAGACGTAAGAAATGGAAGATTATTTATAGAGTGTCAATGTTTTAATTGCGGTAGAATATTTGAAGCTAAATTTCACAATGTCTATAAAGGAAATTATAAAAGCTGTGGATGCCAACAATTTCAAAAAACATTTAATAATCCTAGATGGAAAGGTATTGGTGAAATAAGCGGGAGCTATTTTTATTCTCTAAAAAGAGGAGCTAAATCAAGAAATTTACAATTTGAAATAACCATCGATGAAATATGGAGCTTATTTCAAAAACAAAATTATAAATGCGCTTTATCAGGAATAGATCTTAAATTTAATTCAAATAGAAAAACTCATGATGGAAACGCATCATTAGATAGAATCGATCCATCTTTAGGGTATGTTATTAACAATGTCCAATGGGTAGATAAAAATATAAATTACGCTAAACAAGAAATGACAAATGAACAATTCATTGAAATGTGTAGGAAAATAATAAAAAAAAATAAATAATATATGGAAAAAAAAGTTTTAATAACTGGCATAAGCGGACAAGATGGAGCAAATCTTGTAGAATATCTATTAAAAAACACGACGGTAAAAATTTTTGGAATGATCCGCCGCACTTCTAATCCAAATTTTGTTAATTGTCAATCGTTTATTAAAAATGAAAGATTTAAATTAGTTTATGGTGATCTATCTGACAGTATAAGCATAGATGGTCTTGTGCGAGACATTCAACCCGATTATTTTATTAATTTTGCAGCTCAATCGTTTGTCGGTTGCAGTTGGGATATTCCGCTTCAAACTTTTGATGTTAACGCTACTGGAGTTGCTAGATGCCTAGAAGCTGTTCGCCGTTTTCAACCAAAATGCCGATTTTATTCTGCTGGATCTAGCGAAGAATTTGGAGATGTTCAATATAGCCCACAAGACGTTCTCCATCCAGTAAGACCAAGAAGCCCATATGGAGCGAGCAAAGCTTCCGCTCGCCATCTAGTAAAAATTTATCGTGAGTCTTATCATTTGTACGCTGTTCACGGCATTCTTTTTAATCATGAAGGGATTAAACGCGGAGAAGAATTTGTAACTAGAAAAATTAGTAAAGGCGTTGCTCGCATTTATCATGCTATTAAAAATAATCAACCATTTGCTCCAATTGAACTTGGAAATTTAGATGCCAAAAGAGATTGGTCTGATTCTGAAGATTTTGTGGAAGGGATTTGGATGATTATGAATCAAAACAAACCTAAAGATTACGTTCTTTCAAGCAACGAGACTCACACAATTAAAGAATTTATAAATAAGTCTTTTTATCATGCTGGTATTGAGGCAGTGTGGCATGGGCTCGGACAAGAAGAACAAATGAGCGTTTCTACTGAATATGCAATTAAAAACGAAGTTCAATCATCTGTTTTGATTAAAATTAATCCTAAATTTTACAGACCTGCTGAAGTCGATCTTCTTTTGGGAGACTCAACTCCAGCTAGAGAAGAATTAGGTTGGAAACCAAAAATTTCTTTTGACAACCTTGTAGAGCGCATGGTAAAGTACGACATAAATAATTTTAAAATCTAACGCGCAATGCCATTTCGTCAATTAGTAAAAAACATGGCAGCGTCTGACCTCAATCAAATTTAATGTCTATTCAACAAACAATTGTAGAAAAATTTGTAAGAAAAGAAGAACAAAACTGGCCTAGAGACATGCGAGCTGCCGCTAGGCTTTTAAAAAAATTTCCTGAACATGGATTTTGGGAATGGGTAGAGCCATATCCGCTTGTTTCTAATCTTGGTTATTTAACAAGTCAGAAAAATATCAAATCTTTAAAACAAAGATATTCACTTTTCCTTCAGCAAAAAGACCTAAAAGAGTCCCAAGAAAAGCTCAAAGAAAGCTTTGACTTAAAGACTTCAACGGTCTATAATGAAGAGAGCAACAAGGTGGGCGAAGATTTAAACGTTGTTAAAAAACCTAAAACTCTGAAAGAATTTCTTAATTATGGCAAGACCTCCGAAACAGCAAGCTGAAGAAAAAGTCTCAACAACCAGTGCTTCAAGCAGACTACACGCAATCCTAAATACTAAAGAAAATAAAGAAGATCACTTTAATTTCCAAGAAGCTGTAACTTGGAAGATCTCTACTGGTAGTCTTCTCTTAGATGCCGCAGTTGGCGGCGGGATCACTCCTTCCCTAATCCGTCTTTGCGGACCCAATAACGAAGGCAAGACTCCTCAAGCTCTAGAAATTTGCCGAAACTTTCTAACTGAAATTCCAAAGAGCAGAGTCGTTTGGATTCTAGCAGAGGGTCGCCTCTCTAAAGAAAATAAAGAGAGGTGCGGCATGAAGTTCGTCACGAACGCAGAAGAGTGGACAGACGGTTCAGTTTTTATATTAGAATCTAATGTTTATGATCTTATTATCAATGTAATTAAAGATCTAGTTCTTAATAATGAAGAAGATATTAGGTATTGTTTTGTAATTGATTCAATGGATGGTCTTATCTTGAAGAGAGATAAAGATAATAATCCTGTAGATGCAAGCAAGGTAGCAGGAACTCAAGTAATTAGTAAAAAACTTTTGCAATCTCTCAGTATTGGAATGTTCAAGCATGGGCATTTGATGATCGCAATTAGCCAGATTACTTCTGAAATCAAAATCGATCAATACGCAAAAACTGCTCCAAGAGGAGGAATGTTTAGCGGTGGTAACGCTCTTCTCCATTGGGCTGATTTTATCCTTGAGTACAATACCTCAAATTTGAGCGACTATATTCTTGATAATCCAAGTGGCAAAATGAATGATGGCAAGAGTAAACCAATTGGCAAATACTCTAAAGTCATGATTCAAAAGTCAACGACCGAAGCCACAAGAAAAACTTTGATTCAATATCCGATTAAGTTTGGGAAGAAGCCTTCTGGTATCTGGGTTGAGTACGAGATTCTTGACTCTCTTCTAATGTGGGATCTTGTTGTGGCTAAAGGAGCTTGGATTACTGTCGATGATTCTCTAATTGAAGAATTAAAGAATAATAACATCGAAATGCCAAAGCAGCATCAGGGTAGAGAGAATTTCAGAAAGTGGCTTGAGGAAAATGAAGATGCTACCAAGTATCTCTTTAGTAAGCTCAAAGCTGTACAATCAAAATGAGGTTGTATACTGTTACTGGTAGAATAATTAACAAAAATGTTTCGCAATTTTTAATAGATTGGGATAAAACATCTCGCTCCAAGATTCAGTTCCAAGTTAAGCAATTCTTGAAACCATTTTGGAAGCACCATGTTTGTTACGAAGAGTTTCCCGTTTTCGGCAGCAGGATGAAAGTTGATTTTATAAACTTCACAAAGCAAATAGCTATTGAAGTAAATGGCGATCAACATTCTTCCTTTAATAAATTTTTTCATAACAATTCTAGATTAAATTACTTAAATTCAATCAAAAGAGATGTTAAGAAATCTCAATGGCTTGAAAAAAATGGTATTACACTAATTGAATTAGAGACCAGAGACTTAGATAAATTAACTTATGATTATATAAATCAGACATTTAATATATCGATAGTGTAATATAAACTGTGGCAAAAAATAAAGAATTCCATTTTCCAGAAAGTATTCTATCACAAATAGATGAATGCTCGCAAGGTGGATTTTTGCTGTTTACTTTTGACAAGAACGGTATGCCAGAGGTAAGGTCGAAATTTGATAATGCACAGAACGCAATGGCTATGCATTATTATATTATAAATTGGTTAAATGCCGTAGAGCAAATCAATTTAGAAAATACAATTCAGAATATCAAGATGGTTTCTGAAGATGAAGAAGATGACGATGATGATGGAGATGATGGACCAACTCGCAAATAACTCTTTTAATTTAAATGAAGCTTTCGTCAATTAAGGTAGAACAAAGTCTACTGGGTTCACTTATTAAAAACCCAGAAGCGTTTTATGATTTAGATCATTTTATATCAGAAATAGATTTCACTAATGATGTTAATGGAACTATTTACTCAGTCATAAGGCAATTATGTAATTCAAAAGAGAAAATTGATAAAGTCGTCCTCGCTCAAAAGATACAGAATCTTGGTATTTCATTTCAAGAGGATCTTGATATTTATGAATACATTGATTGCCTTTCCTTGCCTTCTTCTAATAGAGAAGTTGCTCTTAAATACGCTAAAGAATTAAAATACCTATCTGTTCGCCGCGACATAAAAGGAATGGCGCAAAGGATAATAGAAACAGTTTCTGGCAATTCAGATAAAAATATCAATGAATTAATAGCTGAAGTAGACTCTATATATGGTGAAAAGATTAATTCTTTTGATGCTACTGACGAGATAAGAAACATATTTGATGACATAGAAAGCTTCATCGAAGAAAAAGGTAATAATATTCAAGATGAAGTTGGTATTCAATTACATTATCCAGAGTTTTCGAAACTCTATGGCGGGTTAAGGAATGGTAATGTTTACGCAATAGTCAGCCGCCCCGGTCAAGGCAAAAGCTCCTTTTTGGTTGAGATGTCTCTTGGAGCTTACTTAAAGAACAAAAACGTTAACGTTCTTTATCTTGATACAGAAATGTTCTCAGACGATGTTAAACTTCGTATTGCGGCAGCGAGAACAGGGGTTCCTTTCTGGTATATAGATAGCGGCAACTGGCGCAAGAACATAGAAATGGTCACAAAAGTAAGATCGTTTCTAAAAGAGTTCAGTAAATATAAATATACCCATCATTGCGTTGGTAATAAAAGCATAGATGAAATTATTTCATTTATCCGCAGATGGTATTATAGTAAAGTCGGCAGAGGCAATCCTGCAATTATTTGCTATGATTACGTTAAACTTACTGGCGAAAAAGTAGGACAAAACTGGGCAGAATACCAAGCTATCGGTGAAAAGATCGATAAATTAAAAAAGATCTCAGAAGAAATAAATGCCCCCCTATTCACGGCAATGCAAATGAATAGAGCAGGTGAAAACTTTAATCGTAATGCTGGAGGTGTAACTGATGATAGCTCCGCAATTGCCCTATCAGATCGCTTACAATGGTTCTCAAGCTTTGTTGGAATTTTCCGAAGAAAAACTCTTGACGAGATAGAGCGCGATACGCCAGACTTTGGCACCCATAAACTCATTACATTAAAAAGCAGATTCCAAGGAAAAAATGCTGCTGGTCATCAAGATTTACTCAGAAGAAGAAATGAGCATGGGGATGAGCGTTATGTTCAGAATTTTATTAACTTTGAGATTAATAATTTCAGCGTTCAAGAAAGAGGCTCTCTTGCAGACATCATAGAAAGAGAGCGTCAGACATTTTCGCTGAACGACCCTAATCCTAACGATGGCACTTTGTTATAATGGACATTAAAGAAATACTTCATAATATCGGTTATCATAATCTTAAAGATTTCGGCGGATGGTACAGAACTAGACCAATCTATCGAAATTCTGATAACGATACAGTGCTTGCAATAAATAAAAATACTGGGTATTGGTATGATTATAAGTTATGCAAAGGAGGTAATTTAAGTGAATTAGTTCAAGTCACACTTAATCTAACTGATCTAAATCATGCAAATGAAGTCCTGAATCAAAGATTTGGGTTTGTCCCAATGGCGGTTCAAGAGAAGACTTGTATCAAACAGGTAAAATTCTATGACGAATCCATGCTGCAAAGCCTCGTTAAGAGTCATGAGTATTGGGTCAAAAGAGGAGTCAAAGAAGAAATAGTTTCTGCTTTTAAGGGTGGTATTGCCAACAAGGGGAACATGATTAATAGATATGTTTTTCCTATTTACAATCCATCTGGCAAAATCGTAGGGTTTAGCGGTAGATCTTTAATCAATTCTAATAATAAAGATTTTATCAAATGGAAACATCTTGGTGCAAAAAAAGAATGGGTTTACCCAGTATTTTTTAACAAGAAAGCTATAATTGAAAGCAAAAGAGTATTTCTTGTAGAAAGTATTGGAGATATGCTTGCTCTTTGGCAGTCTGGCTACCAGAACATAATTATTACTTTTGGACTTTCGATCTCTCCTAAAATCATAAAATACTTATTAGAAAACTCTGTAGAAGAGGTTATTGTGTCATTTAATAATGACATGATGAAAAATTCTGCCGGGAATGAAGCCGCAAAAGCAGCTAGATATAAGTTATTATCATTCTTCGACGAGTCACAGGTGAAAATAAAACTGCCTCCCAAAAAAGATTTTGGAGTAATGTATAAAAATGAGATAGACTTATATATGAAGGAATTCAATGGATAAGAAAGAAATCTATCTCTCTGCTTCCAGAATAAAAGCTCTTGAAACTTGTTCTTGGTCTTATTACTGTAAGTATCATTTAAATATTCCAGAGAAGTCTAACTCTGGCGCAAAACGTGGAACTATCTGCCATTTAATATTTGAGCTACTCCTCAATCCTAGACACAAGAAGAGATTTAAGGAGATTATTTCTTCAGGCGATCCAATGTCTTGTGAGCCAATTTCTAGACTTGTCCTTAAACACGCCAGACGAGAACAGATTGAAAATCCAGAGGATCTTGCTTTAATCAATAAAATGATTCTTGTCGGGTTGAAGAGCGACTTCTTCCCAGAGGGCGGCACCATTCAAAATCCAGAGTTTGAATTTAAAATAGAAAGAGATGGATACAAAGCAAGAGGCTTTATTGACCTTCCAATCCTTTATAAGAAGAAAAAGAAGTCAAAGATTAGAGATTATAAGTCTAGCAAAACTAAATTCAAAGGCGAAGAGCTAACTGCTAATGTACAGGCGATGCTTTACTCCATTGCCTCTAAAATTCATTGGCCTGAATATGATCCAGAAGTAGAGTTTGTTTTTCTAAGATTTCCAAAAGAACCCATTCAGCCAGTTAAATTTACTGATGATGAACTAGCTGGATTTGAAGTTTATCTGAAGCACCTTTACGAAAAGGTCAGCAATTTTTCCGAAAATGATGCTTGCCAAAACTTTGCGGCAGACGATGTTAAGAGCAAGTGGCTTTGTCAGGCAGGAGCAACTTGGGTTTGTCCATTCAAGAATCCAATGTGGTATTATTCCATCTATGATAAAGATGGAAACTTTGTGAAGAGCTTTTTTACCGCAGAAGAAGCCAAAGCTGCCAAGAAAGATGAAACGCAAGTCATTAAAAAATTTAAGTATGAAGGTTGCCCAAGATGGAGATAACTCTTATTTATGAAAATATTACCTCTTTTTAAAAGTCATTACAGCATAGGCAAGTCAATTCTAACTCTAGATAAAGCAGGTTCTTCTTCAAAAGAAGGGTCTTCCTCAATCATAGATATTACCAAAGAAAACAAATTAGAACAAGCATTTTTAGTAGAAGAAAATATGTCTTCTTTTCTTGATGCTTTTAAGAACTTTAGCTCAATTAAGATACCATTTTTTTATGGACTTAGGCTAGACCTTTGCCCAGATATAGATGATAAGAGTGAAGAATCTTTAAAGAAGTCAAGCAAGATTATTATCTTTGCCAAAAATGGCAGCGGATACAAGAAGCTAATTAAGATATTTAGTATTGCCGCCACAAATGGTTTTTATTATACACCAAGGATAGATGAAAAGACCTTGACGGAAGAGTGGGATGAAACTAGCCTAAAATTATGCGTTCCATTCTATGACTCGTTTTTATTTAATAATACGATGTCTTATTCCTTGTGCTGCCCAGAATTAAAGTTCACAAAGCCGACATTCTTTATTGAGGACAATGATCTACCATTCGATGGCATCATAAAAAATAAAGTATTCAAATTCTGTTCAGATCAATACGAGACAGTAAACGCTAAAAGTATTTATTACAATACCAGAGAAGACTTTAAATCGTATCTAACTTTTAGATGCATTAATAATAGAACAACTCTTAATAAACCAAATCTTGAACATATGTGTAGCGCAGAGTTTAGTTTTGAAAGCTGGAAGGAGGCGGATTCTCTATGATGGAAAATCTTCTTCGTTACGATAAAGATAAAGTCTATACTTTTATTGACTTAGAAACAGAGAACTTGTGTCTTAGTTTCATCAATAATCGACCTTGGCAGTGCGGCATGATTAGAGTCAAAGGTGATGAGATACTAGAGACTTCTGATATTTATATCAAATGGGATAAATCAATTAACGTCAGTAAAGAAGCTGCACAGATTACCCGATTTGACCAATATAAGTATAATAAAATAGCAGTCCATTCCAGCCAAGCTATTAATACTATTTGTGACTGGCTAGAGAAATGCGATTATATTGTTGGGCATAACGTCCTGAATTTTGATATTTATCTTATTAAGGATTATTACAAAATGTATAGCAAAGAATGGAAGCATTTAGTAAATAAGATTATAGATACTAATTGCCTTGCTAAAGGAGTTAAATATGAGATTCCTTATTCCCAAGAAATGGATTTAACTGAATATCAGTACCGAGTACTAAATGAAAGAAGAAAAGGTGTAAAAACCAATCTTACAAGTCTTGGGAAAGACCATAACATAGATCACGATTACGAAACCCTGCACGACGCACTTAACGACCTTCACTTAAATATTAAAGTATGGAACAAACTCAAATTCCAAGTAGCAATATGAATTTTGTAAAAGACTTCCAAAAGTATGATCTCGGTCTTCATGGCTTAAGGATGCCGGTCTTTGAAATTGATCAAAGGCATAAAGCAAAGCTAAACCTCGTCTCTTCTACCTCTAATTATGATTTCTTGAGGGCTTTAGCAAGAGAAGGTTTCCGTAAGCTTAATCTTGAAAAAGGAAATGACTTATATAATAAATATATTGAGCGCATCAATTATGAGTTACAAATCTTGCAAGAGTTGGAGTTTATTGATTACATTATTCTAATCTGGGATGTAATTAATTATTGCAGAGAAAACAATATCCCAACTGGCCCCGGAAGAGGATCTTGCGCTGGTTCTCTTCTCTTATTTCTCATTGACGTAACCAAAATTGACCCCATTAAATACGAATTATTCTTTGAGCGTTTTATTTCCAAAGCGCGAGCAAAGAAGACGGTCATTGATGGAATAACCTATTTTGATGGCTCGCTATTTCCTGATGTTGATCTTGATATCTGTTATTATAATCGGCACAAGGTAATAGCTTATCTTGAAGAAAAATTTAAAGGTAAGACTTCTAAAATCCTTACTCTTAACACTCTAAGCTCCAAACTTTGCATAAAAGAATCTGGCAAAGTTGTTGCAGAGAAGCAAGAGAGCGAGATGAATGATGTTTCCTCTTATATTCCCAAGCTTTTCGGACAAGTTAAAAGTCTTGAAGAAGCAATAGAAGAGAGCGAAAAGTTTACTGAATGGGTTGGCGATAATGATGAAGTTTATAAAATCGCCCTTAAACTTCAAAACTTAAATAAGAATAAAGGCGTTCACCCCTCTGGACTTCTCCTAGCTCACTCTCCTCTTGAAGAATCTTGTCCAGTAGAACTATCTTCAGATAAGCAGATCGTTTCTAGTTACGACATGAATAATGTCACTGCTTATAATATCAAGCTTGATCTACTTGGTTTACGAGGCGTTTCTGTCGTTGATGACGTTTGTAAATCACTTGGTATTAGATATGAGGATATTGATGTAAATGATGTTTTTATTTACCAGCAATTGCAGGATTTTAAATTACCTCATGGTCTTTTCCAAATTGAAGCAGAAACTAACTTTAAAGTCTGCCAAAAAGTAAAGCCTAAAAATCTAGAACAGTTAAGTGCTGTCTTAGCATTGGGCAGACCTTCTAGTCTTTCTTTCGTTGAATCTTACTCCAAGTATACAAATCATAATCAAATTGAATTGCCAGATATTGAATCTCAAGAATTAAAAGATATTCTATCTAAAACTGGCGGCAGTATTCTATTCCAAGAAACTGCCATGCAAATAGCTCACGTTGTATTTAAATTATCTTTGGACGAAGCTGAATTAATTAGACGCGCATGCGCGAAAAAGAAACGCGAAGAGATGGCTCAATTTGAGAAGATTATTCTTGATCAAGGAGCTAAATTAAACATCCCAAAATCTGCCGAATTTTATTGGAAAATTCTTGTGGCTAGTGCGGACTATGGCTTCAATAAGTGTCTTCATGGAGAGACTCCGGTTGTTACAAAAAGTGGGATTAAAAACATAAAAGATGTTGAAATTGGTGAATTTGTTAAAGCCTATGATGTTAATAATAATAGTAATCATTTTGTCCGAGTGAATGATGTCATTGTAGGATCAAAAGAGCTATTCGAAATAGAAATGGAAGATGGAAGAAAAATCAAATGTTCTTTAGATCATAAATTCCTATGCAGTAATGGCAAGATGCTTTCTATTAAAGAAATTATCGGAAACGATAACAAAATAGTCTTTGACGAAAAAGAAGAATATTTTCTTGATGTTCCGGGATATGAAGGGTTATATCAAGTATCTAATAATGGGAATATAAAAAGCTTAAGCAGAAAATTTAAAAATAGGACTTACGGTGGAGAAATCATGAAAGGATCAATTGACCGTGATGGGTATAAAAAAGTGCTACTTATAAAGGACAAAAATAAAAAGAAATATTTTGTTCATCGATTAGTGGGGTTAGCTTTCATTGAAAATGACCTATCACATCCAGTAATAAACCATAAAAATGGAAATAAGTTAGATAACAACGCTGATAATCTTGAATGGGTTACTATATCTCAAAACAATATTCACGCATTACGAAATGGATTAAAAAAACCCAGTTTTAAACACCTACTAGCCTATGTTGGAAAGGGAGAAAATCATAATGTAGCAAAAATTAACGAAGTACAAGTAAAAGAAATTAGAAAACTCAGAAAAGAAGGGCTCTCTTTAAAGAATCTTTCTCAGCAATATAATTTACATCAAACAACTATTTCTAAAATTTGTACCGGCAAATCTTGAGCTCATGTAAAATGAAATTATTATCTATTAAAAATATTAAATCAATTGGAGTACAAAAAACATATGATCTTGAAGTTAATCATAGTGATCATAATTTTTATGCTAATGGATTAGTCACTAGCAATTCTCACGCAGTAAGTTATGGAGCGTTGGCTGCTATTACTGTCTATCTCAAATTCAAATACCCCCAGCAGTTCTTCTTGTCTCTTCTTAAAATGAGCAAGCATGAACCAGACCCAATTGGAGAAATTTCTAAAATAGAGAAGGAGCTAGTTTATTTTGGTATTAAACTTTTGCCGCCACATTTGTTAAAATCAAAAGACGAGTTCTGTATTGAAGACGATAATATACGATTCGGCTTGCTGTCTGTAAAAGGTATTAGTGAAAAAACCATTCAAGCTGTCAATCAATTTAGAGGAGAGTTTAAGAATAAGTTTGATATTTTTGAAGCTGCTTCTCAAGCAAATTTAAATATAGGAGTCCTTTGTGCCTTGATCCAAGCAGGGGCACTTGACGGCAATTTCAAGCAATCAAGAAGCAAGATAGTATATGAAGCACAGCTTTGGAACATATTAACTAATAAGGAAAAAGTTAATGCAAAACTGTTTGCAGAGAATTTCGAGTACGACTTAGTTAAAATCCTTCTACATATGAAGGATAGCAAAGACATTCAAAGTAAACCTTACATCAAAGAATCAAGATTACAAACTCTCAGGACTAAAGCAGAGCCTTATAAAAAGATTTACGAGATCAATAGTAAATCAGAAAGCTTTGCAAATTGGTTCTATGAGAATTCTATTATTGGGTATAGTGTTAGAAATAAATTAAGAGAAGTCTTCATCTCAAAGAAAGATGATCTTGTTTATATTAAAGACATTGCAGACTTCGGAGAGAAAGACGAAGTATCATTTATAGGCACCATTCAAGAATGCAAGTCTGGAGTCTCTAGAGAAAAGAAGACTAGGTACTTCAAGATGCAAATCTCTGATGAAACTGCTACAATAAATACAATGATCTTTGCTGATAAGATTGATGAAATGCAAAGTCTCAATAATAAAATGCCCAAAGAAGAGGATATCGTTATCGTTGTAGGGCAAAAGTTTGGAGACTCTGTTTTTGCTAGAACCGTAGCTATTCAAACTCACACTGTTTACACAAAACTTTCGCAATTAAAAGCCGAAAAAAATAATTGATATTTTGGCATTTTTCAGGCAAAATAATGTCTGAATGAACCTACAATTTTATAAAGGTAATGCAAAAGTAACTGGAACCGCTTGTTCTTTTCAGACAAAGGGAACTTCTTTGTTTGTCAACTTCATCAAGCAGCATTCTTGGAATGAAGCCAAGAAGCTCGGCTCTTTTCGTGAGAACGCAAAGAACCCAGAAAAGACCACTGTAATAAAGTTTAATGCAGTAGAGGCAGCAGGGATGGTAGACGCGATTGATCGCAATTCAGAATATAAGTTCTATCACACTGCTCCTAATTCAAATGCAATGGGCAAACTCTGTCCTTATCTCAGAGATAATAATCAGATTGGATATTCCTTCAATGCTGCAAAGGAGCAAAAGGGAGATTCAGTTAACAAGGTCAGCTTCTTGATTGGTTTTACTTATGCAGAAGCCGTTATGGTTAAGGCTTTCTTGCTAGAGTTCATTAAGAGCACCTTCCATCCTCAAAACAGTGAGGACTCTGCACCAGCGGAAGAATCTGCTCCAAGAGAGCAAGCTCCAGCCAAGAAGCCGGTGTATAACAAGATTCAGTTGTCTCAAGTAGCTACCCAGACAGAGGCAGAGGATCAAGCTGAAGAACTAATCTTCTAATGCGAAAGAAAAAAATAGTAATCCAAACCGATTGGTGTTTAGCCAAGACTGGGTTTGGTAGAGCAGCTAAGGAATTAGTATCATATTTATATAATACTGGTAAGTATGATATTGTCCATTATTGTGCTGGAACACAAGCTGGCGCAAGCATATTAGCTAAAACTCCTTGGAAGAGTATTGGAAGCGTTCCTACTGATCCTAATGACATCAATAGGATTAATGCTGATCAAACTCTCGCAAGAGATGTCTCTTATGGCTCGTACTATATTGATCAAGTAATTAAGGAAGAGAAACCTGATCTTTGGATCGGGGCACAAGACCCTTGGGCATTCACTCAATACTATAATAAACATTGGTATAAGAATATCACTTCTTTGCTTTGGGTTACTCTTGATTCTTTGCCCATTTATGATGAAGCAATTAATCAGGCGAAAAAGACTTCACAGTATTGGATCTGGAGTGAATTTGCTACAAAAGAAATGCATAAAATTGGTATCAATAATGCCAGAACAGTGCATGGACCAGTAAATCATTCAAAGTTTGGTTATTTAGGAGCAGAGAAGAGGAGAGAGCTAAGAGGCAAGTTTGGCCTTCTTGATGGGTTTATTGTTGGTTTCGTTTTTAGAAATCAACTTCGTAAATCTGTCCCTAATCTTCTTGAAGGATTCAGAGATTTTGTTAAAAATAATCCTGATGTCAAAAATGCTAAACTACTACTCCACACTCATTGGAGCGAAGGTTGGGATATTCATAAACTTGCTGATGAATATAAGATAGACAAGAAAGACATTCTTACTACTTATGTCTGCAATAAATGTAAAAATTACTTTGTAACCCCATTTCAAGGGCAAGAATTAAATTGTCCAACTTGTAAATCAGAGAAAAGTTGCTCCACAACGAGTACTGGATTTGGAGTTTCAGAAGAACAGTTATGCGAGATTTATAATTTGATGGATGTTTACTGCCATCCGTTTACCTCTGGTGGGCAAGAAATTCCTATCCAAGAAGCAAAATATTGTGAACTCTTAACTCTCGTTACAAATTATAGCTGTGGAGAGGACATGTGCCACCCTGAAGCTGCTTCTGTTCCTCTTGAATGGTCAGAGTATAGAGAGCATGGTACACAGTTTAGAAAAGCTTCTACCTATCCATATTCCATTGCTAAGGAACTATACAGGGCATATAAGATGCCTGAAGCGGAGCGTAGAAAGATTGGTCAAAAGGCTAGGCAATGGGCTATCCAAAACTATTCTACTCCAGTAATTGGTAAAATATTTGAATCTTATATAGACTCTATTCCTTTTACTAATTATGATTTTTCTTTAAAGGAAGAAGAAAAAAATCCAAACGCTATTATTCCAACTATACCAGATAATGCTGAGTGGATTTTATTCATGTATCACAATATCCTTAAGATGCCTCAAGTCAATGAAAATGACGACGGCTTTAAGCACTGGATGAAGAGATTGTCTGAAGGAGAGACTAGACAAAATGTTGAGAACTATTTTAGACAAGTAGCGTCACAAGAAAATCAAAAGAATCGAAAGATTGATTTTGAAGAAATTTTAGATCCTAACGATAAAGGGAAACGCATTTTATTTGTAATGCCTGAAAGTATTGGAGATATTTATTTATGTACTTCTTTACTTGAGTCAATAAAAGAAACTTACCCTGAGTATAATTTATATTTTGCTACAAAGAAAGAATATTTTTCTATATTAGAAGCTAATCCTTATATCCATAGAGTTTTAGAATATATTCCTCAAATGGATAGTTTGCTATGGTTAGAAGGACATGGAAATCATAATGGATATTTTGAGATAGCCTTTTTGCCTCATATAGGAACACAAAAGATGTTAAATTATCTTCATAACGGTAAAGATAAGATCACATTCGATATTAAATAATATGCACATTTTAGAGCAATATTCTTTGACCTCTGGTGTCAAAATTAAAAAACCTTATATTTACGAAAAGTTTTTCCCAATAACTGCTGACAAATATATAACATTTCATCCAAGTTCAAAACCTTCAAAGACTTATGATTACTGGCAAGAAGTAATTAATCTTATTTCTCCAGTCTTAGATCAAAAAGGCATCAAGATCATTCAATTAGGTCAAGATAAAGAAAAAGTTTACAGCGGCGTTTTAAGCCTACTCGGTCTTACTAATCTTAATCAAACGGCTTTTGTATTGAGAGACTCCATGCTCCATTTTGGAGCCGACAGCTTCCCAACTCATATTGCTTCTGGATATGGGAAAAAAATACTCGCTCTTTATTCAAACAATCACATAAACTGTGTAAAACCATTTTTTGGTGACCCTAAAGATCATGTTCTCCTTGAACCAAAAAGGAATACTAAGCCTAATTTTTCTTTTGATGAAAACCCAAAGACGATCAATAAAATAAATCCAGAAACAATTGCTAATAATATCTTAAATCTTCTTGAGATACCTCATAATAATTCTATTAAAACTTTATTCTTTGGCTCAGAATACAACAACATGAGGCTAGAGATGGTTCCTAATCAGCTAGTTGACCCAAAACAATTTAATTCTAATAATATTATCGTTAGAATGGATTTAGAACATAATGAAAAGTTTCTTAACGAGCAACTCCAAATTTGCCAATGTTTCATTATAACAGATAAGGCTATCTCTCCAAGCGCACTTCTTGGTAACAAAAAGAATATTGGAAGAATTTTTTATGAAATTAAAGAAGATAACGATATTGAATTTGCTAACTTCTTATCTCATAACAATATTTCTTATCAACTATTTACTTATTTAACCGGTAAAGCTTTAGAAAATATAAAACTTAAGTATCTTGACCAAGAACATATTACCGAAATGCCGACTAATCTTAAACAAAAGACTGGGATTGAATACACTTCTAATACTTTCTATAAGTCTAATAAACGATTAATTAGTAACAAAAAAATCTATTTGAGCGAATGTTCTTTAAAGAATGGACAAGAAGCCAAGCAACTTGCGGAACCAGTTATTGATTGCCCAGAGTTTTGGAAAGAAGTAGAAAATTTTTGGATTTTTAGAGTTGATAAGTCTACCTTTGCCGCATAGTATACCTATGTGAATACTGTTAAAAAACTTGTCCGAAACTCTGATGGTCTCATTGATGGCGTTGAATACCATTTTAATGATGACGGTTCCATTAACTGGCGCAAAATGATCAAGACTGAGTTCTTGGTCCCAAATCGTGACAGAACAAATATAACTGATGTAACTAAACTTGAAGATAAAGATCTACTTATTCTTCTTGGCGGCATTAAATA
>Ga0172372_10001076_pt1 | contig 42180 bp, 32 predicted proteins | sample LakKiv5m_2_FD_114544 | JGI IMG/M metagenome (GOLD analysis project Ga0172372, IMG submission 114544) | Freshwater microbial communities from Kabuno Bay, South-Kivu, Congo - kab_092012_9.5m | ecosystem: Environmental > Aquatic > Freshwater > Lake | place: Democratic Republic of the Congo...
GATACCAACCATCGACAACATGGATGCGAAGCGGTCGTGCCATCCGGCAAGGCTGGGGTTGAACTGACAATTGTCAATAGTACGGGACTGACCCCATTGCCCCGACCCCATTGCCCCCGTTGCCCCTAATCACCCAGACGACATGAAAGGAAGGCCTCACGCGAAGCCGCGAAGAGCGCGAAGAATGTAACTCGCCGATGTTGTCGGGCCATGAAGGCCTGAGCAGGGGCTGGACGTTATTGGCGTTGGCGAGGCATGAACCCGGCGGCGTGAAATGTCCGCCTGTCCCCTCGGCGGCCTCCGCGTCCCTGCGTGAAACAACGCCTTGTCTCCTTCGCGGCTTCGCGGCTTCGCGGCTTCGCGTGAGGTCCCAAAGCGTTGGAGCCTGCCGTGTCTGTCGCCCCGCTGGGGCTGGTAATACTTCCGGACACCGGACCCACGGCTCACGGAGTGGGCTACTATCTGACGGCCCTCCGGGCTTGGGGCCACGGCTTGTGAAGGTCCGTAGCTGCCGAGGTGTATCGGGAAAAAATGGGGTTCTTTCCCGTGAGTTTTCGATACCGATGCCGATGCCGATCCCGATTCCGACGCGTGATGCGAGGGGTTGTCGGCGGGTTCATCGTCCGCCGGGGGCGTGTCGGTTCGGCGGCTTGTTTGGGGTGGGAACAACGTCCTTTTGCGACTTTCTGTGATTTTTGCGACCATCTTCCCGGGATTGAGGCCAGAGGGGCTCACGCGAAGAACCCGGTGGTGGCCACAAACGCGATGCGGTTGGTTCGCGCGTCGGGAGCGGACCCAGGGTTGTCCTCGTTCCTCGGCCGTTGCTGGGCTGGGCGTCTCAACGCCGTTGGCGTTGGCAAGCCAGGTGCGGGCCCTCTTCAGCGTACCCGCTCACGGGACCACTTCTTCCACCGTGCTTCGACCGACAGGCCCCAATCGCCATACCACGCGTAGCCATCACGTCGTTCGCGCGGCACTTCAGCCAGGGAATACCGGATGACCCCGTCACGACCGCAGAAGATCGCGCGGTTGGATCCGTACTCACAGAACCGGGGCCACAGGCCAACGGCCCCGGGAGCGGCCACCACGCGTTTGCCATCGGGCCCGGTCTCCTGGCGGATCTCGGGGACGCGCACCGAAAGCACCCAGGCCACGCCCTCGTTGATGGCGGAGACGATCTCGGGTGTTGGCTTCTCGAGTTCCATGAGGAATCGGAGGACGCCGGCGGTTTCGGCAACCGCGAGGGAAATGGGTTCGAATGTCCGGGCTGGACGCAGGGCAAGATCCACGGCGTCGTGTTGCGCGCCCCATCCGGTGCGACGTCCGTCGACCTTGACCTGACATCGGAGCACGCAGGCCACCGCCAGATCGAAGGCCTTGTCGAGAGCGGCGAGCCGCCCATCGCCCAGCAGGGCATCGTCCACGGGAGCACGGCGAACCTCCCGGATCCAGGCCAGGATCCCGATCATGGTGCCATCGTTGAAGGTGATGTGACGGTGGTAGCCAGTCCCCGGTGGATACCGCTGCGGCCATCCTCCGGACGGATACTGGGCCTTCAGGATGACGTCGGTACCACGACGCCAGGCATCGCGCATCCGTGGATCACCGGTGGCTCGGAAGGCGGCGGCCAGGACCCGCAACTCACCCAGAGTGGCTCCGTTGTCGAAGGTGCCGGAGATGCGGTCGCGGGGGATGTTCGCGGGGGCGGCACCGTTGTCCTGATTCTTGGGCCAGGCTCCGTCGACGGCCTGCCAGCTCAGGATGTTTGTCAGGACCCGACGTCCCTCGTCGCTCTGGAACCACTCCGACTTCATCGAAGCCCAGCGGCCCACGCTGGCCGCCATTCCTGCCGAAGCGCCAACGGCGAGGAGGACCACCCCGAGAGCGATCCGCTGACACGAGCGCCAGAGAGTGTTCATGAGGTCAGGACATTCCCACTTTGCACGGCCTTGGGAAAGGCTCTGGAACGGCGACGAGGACGTCGCCACCCCGTCCCACCCGGGGGCAGGCTCCCGCCTCTTCGCCGCGTGCCCTCGCGCGGCGCCTTTGCACAGCGCCGGGTGAGGGCACCCGGCCTTCACTTGAATCTCGAACCTTCAACCTTGAAACCCTCCCCCGCCATTGCGCAGGTGACCGACGCAGCCTAGCCTTGGCGTGCTTGAAAAAGTCGAGTCGCCCCGAGATTCCGCGCAAGACGATCTATCGTCTCAGCATCTATCTCCGGTGCCTGCAACGGCTGAAGCAGAATGAACTGCACACGGTCAGCAGCGAGGCACTGGCGCGTGCTGCCGGCGTCAAGCCCACGCAACTCCGGAAGGACCTGACCTACTTCGGACAGTTCGGCACCCGCGGGTTGGGTTATGACGTGGACCAACTGGCGAAGATGATCGGCGAACTGTTGGGAACCAGTCGGCTGCAACCGGTCGTGCTGGTCGGGGTCGGCAACCTGGGAGCGGCGCTCCTGCAGTACCGCGGTTTCGAACAGGAGGGCTTCGAGATCGTTGCGGCCTTCGACATGGATCCGGTCCGTGCGCGGGAAAAGACGACCAAGATCACCGTCCTGGGCATGGACAAGCTGGGGGACTTCGTCCTGAAGAACCATGTCCGCATGGCAATCGTGGCCGTCCCGGCAGTGGGGGCGCAGGAAGTGATCAACGACCTGGTGGAGAACGGAGTGGTCGGGATCCTGAATTTCGCGCCCATCGTTCCTCACGTTCCGGAGAACGTGATGGTGAACAACGTCAACCTGGCCATCGAACTCGAAAACCTCTCCTACTTCATCCAGGACTGATCCGCACAACCCGTCGGACGACCTCCTGCGCCGAGGCCTGGGGGCGGAAGCCGGTCAACGACTCCAGCTTGCGAAGGTCCGGACGCCGACGCGGCATGTCCTGGAATCCCGAGCGATACGCAGCCTCGTAAGGGACGCGCTCAATCGTGGAGTCCGTCCCGCATTCCTCGATCACCATCTCTGCCAACCGAAGGATGGTCACCTCCTCGTCGTGCCCGATGTTCACGATCTGGCCGACCGCTGCCGGGCACTTCCAGAGCCGCAGGAGGGCCTCCACGCAATCGTCGACATGGCACAGGCAGCGGGTCTGGCGTCCGTCGCCGAACACGCGGAGGGGGTGACCGGCGCGTGCGGCGGCGGCGAACCGCGGCAGCACCATCCCGTGACGCCCCGATTGGCGGGGGCCAACGATGTTGAAAAGGCGACCGATGACGATGGGGACTCCGCGTTCCGCGTGGCAGGCGAGCGCGAGGAATTCGTCGAGGAGCTTGCTACACGCATAGCTCCACCGGCTCAGGGTGGGCGGACCGATCAGGAGGTCGTCCTCCTCGGAAAACCACGGCTTGTCACTCTTGCCATAGACCTCCGAGGTCGAGGTGAAGACGACCGGAGTCCGGGCCTGGCTGGCGGCATCGAGCACGGCCTCGGTTTCGCGGAGGTTGGTTTCGATGGTCTGACGCGGAGCGTTGACCACGAGCTCGACCCCAACCGCGGCGGCGAGGTGGAAGACCGCCTTGGCGCCGGAAACCGCCGCGTCCAGTCCGGCCCAACCGGAGACGGTGGATTCCACCCGTTCGAGGGCCGGATGCCCTTCGAGGTTGGCCAGATTAGTCCAACTCCCCGTCGAGACGTCGTCCACCACAAGGACGCGTTCACCCGCCGCCACCAGACGTTCGATGAGGTGCGACCCGATGAACCCAGCTCCACCCGTGACTATGACCCGACGTGAATCCACAGGGCGATCCTGCCCCGGAGCGAGGCGGGATGGCGAGGACGCTCTCCGGCCACGGGCCGCCTTGCACACGGGCGGATGTTCGTCCAGTTTCGCGCGAATGAATCCGAGCGGCACCCCTGTAGAACTGGCTGGGCTGCGCGTGACGGTGGACCGTCTGATCTACCGTCACCTGCCCGTGGCCGACAAGCCGCACTCCTTCGTGTACTTCATCAGCATCCACAACGACACCGACGTGACGGTCACCATCCTGCGTCGGAAGTGGATCGTGACCGCGGATGATGGGACCCAACTGGTGTTCCTCGGAGATGGCGTTGTCGGCCAGACCCCGGTGCTGCGCCCGGGGGAGAAGTTCACCTACAACTCCCAGCATCTCATCGGCACGCCATCGGCGGTGGCCGAGGGCGCGTATTGTGGTTTCGACGAAAACCTCCGACAGGTCGTCACCCGGATTCCGAAGTTCCGGATGGTCGTTCCCGACTGCTGAGGGGGGCCCTCGCCCACCTCAGGGTTCGAGCAGGTAGTTCGTCGCCTGCGTGCGGAGAGCCGTGGGATCGCCCGGCTTGCCGAGCCGTAGAAGGCCGGGTTCGGACCGCACCGCGTAAAGCCGGGTCGCGAGGGCAGGAATCTCGGATTCCCCAAGGATCAGGGTTTTTCCCGGGCTGCCGAGTGCCACCAGGGCTCCGACGTCCCCATACTTGGCACCGCCGGGCGTGAAGTCGGGATGGCGAAGATCCAGCAACTTCCCGAAACGGAACCCTGCCAGATCCAGGGCGGCGCGACCGACAGCGCCCCGTGACTGCGCCCGGGCGGCGGCGGCAATCACGCCCGCGCCATCCACCCCCACGAGGTCGATGCGTTCCGAACGCTTTTCGTGGTCCCGGATGAAGCGCACGACGGCAACGGCATCCCGAACGCGTTCCGCGAAGACCGAAGGATTGTATCCGAAGGTGTAGGCCCAGGCCTCGCGCGGGTTCCGCACCTTCGGGGTTTCCTTCAATGGGGCGCCGTCGACCAGGAACTCGCCTTGATACAGCAGGTCGACACCCACGACGGAGACGCCCGCATCGAGCAACCGCCGGACCTCGGGCGTCGGCGCCCCATCCGCGCCAAACAAACCGGCCTTCCCCTGCCCGCTCAGCCAGACGGCGGTGCGGTTCCTCCACTGCTTTGGATGGAGGAACACGGCGGGAAGCTCACGGGCGGGTGCGTCCTGCCGCAGGAGACCCGTCATCGCGATCCAACTGCCGCGATCCTCCTTGTTCCGGAGGTCCCACCGCACCGCACCGACATCGTCGATGTTCCCGTTGAGCAGGATGTCCCACGCGCCGCCGTAGGTCTTGAGGAAGTCGCCGGGGGCTTGTGCCTGTGCGAGGCGCGCCTCGGAATCCTGCCTCCATTCGCGCAGGAGCTTCCTTTCGAAGGCCGGGTCGGCGGCAACCGGGGCGGGATGCGCAGCGTCCCAGACCGACAATTCGGCACGGCTGAGGCGACGGTAGTCGCGCTCGATCACGGGTTCACGAAGGCCGAGCGCGAAGTGGCGGTTCACCCAACCGTAGAAGGCAGAGCGGGAGACCGCGTTGTAATTGTGGGGAAAGTGTTCACCGCGCTTGAGGAGGACCTTGTCCTTGGCCCCGAACAGCTCGTAAAGGCGCTGGAGCTCGGGAAAACCCTTCGTCGCCATCTCCTTGGTCCAGTCGTTCGCGGTGGTCATCCCCTGCGGCTTGGGCGCGAAGAGGCCGGCGAACTCGACGTTCCCGGTTCCCACGCGCAGCAGGCTTGCATTCTCGCAGGTGCAACCGCCCTGCATGGCCGTGCTCACCATCACCGCCGGGAAGGAAAGCGCCACCCGCGAGTCAATCGCGGCCAGCAGCATCGTCTGGGTTCCGCCACCGCTGGCCCCGGTCATGGCCACGCGGGCCGGATCGACCTCGGGCAGGGACAACAGGAAGTCGAGCGACCGCACCGCATTCCACGTCTGGAATCCCATGACGCTCTGGAGGTGCGCCTCGGCCTGAGGACTGAACAGGCCCCAGTCGTCGAGGGTGTTCATCTCCGGACGCTGCTTGGCGAATCCGTGGGCTAGGCCCATGGAGATCTGCTGGCTGTCCGAGTTCCCCAGCATGTCCCACTGCCACACGACGCATCCCATCCGCGCCAACTGCACGCATAGGGACTGGAACCGGCTCCGCCCTCCCTCCTCGAAACGTTCCTCGCCGTCGGCCAATTCCTTCAACAACTCCTTGTCCGTGGATTCGCTCAGGCGCGCATCCGTCCAGTGGCCATGGGCGAACAGGACGCCCGGAACCTTCCCGCTGACATTCCTGGGCCGGTAGAGATTTCCGGTGACGAAGAAACCCGGTCGGCTTTCGAAGAACACCTTCTCGACCGTGTACTCCTCGCGCTCCACGCGACCGTGGATCACGGCGTTCAATGGGGTGCGACTGGGCTCGGGCCAGATCCCTTGGGAAACCCGGATGCGCCGTTTCACCTGTTCGGCCCGGACGCCCCAAGCCTCGACGGAGGTCGGCGGCTGGAAGGGGAAGTAACCATCGAGATCCTTGAGGGGAACCAGGCGGGAATCCGCCGGGAGGGTTCCGGGAGCAAGGACCCGCGATCCGACCGCCTCCACCGCCTCGACGGAACCGGCGACGCCCAATGCCAATGCCGCCGTCCAACGCAAGCTCCAGGGGAATTTCATGCCGGGAGGCTAACGGCTCACGCCCGATGACGGGGAGCACGAAGTTCGACCGGGAGCGGGACACCGTGGATTCACGACGACACTACCCCCCCATTTGAAAAGGGGAACGGGGCGGCGATGTCCTCATCGCCACGGGAAAAGGCTGGAGAGGGCGACGAGGACGTCGCCACCCCGTCTTCGCTGGAGGCAGCGGAAGGATTTGCCCTCAGGCCCCGACGTTCACTGCAGCGGCAGGGGCAACCGATCCACGATGCCGCGGAACTCCTCGAGCTTCTTGCCCATGGCCGCCTTCGTCATCGTCGGGTCGAGAACCCCGCCCGGGGCCACCTGGAGATCCGACAGGACCACGCAGTACTCCCCGTTCACCATCAACCCCAGGATTTCGCCCGATCGGCTGACCACCAGGTCGCCGGCGGACGGGGAGAACTCCCCGAAAAGCCGGCTGAACACCTTCGTCTTCATGCGGACGTACCCGGGCGTCTTCGGGTCCAATCGGAACTCGACCTCCCCGTAATAGCGTCCGCCGCGGCTGACGAGGAGGGCGTCGGGAAACTTGAAGGGGTTCTTCGCGAGCGGATAGACGCGGAGGCCGGCCTTCTGGGCCAGTGCCGGGGCAACGGCCACCAGCATTCCCCGCGGATCGGCCCGCAGGAACGCGGCGGCGCCGCTCGCGAGAGCGGTCCCACGGCCGACGACCCGCGCTGTCGGCTGGTCGAATCCAAATCCGGGAATGCTCAGGTTGAAGGGGCTTTCGTTCACGTGCACCAAGGCCATGGTCTGGGTGCCATCGGAGACCAGCACCGTGGCACTGGCCCTTTCTTTGAGCCCGTTCGAGAAGAGGCCCGAGGCAATCCCGCCGACCACCACCTCGACACGATTGCTGAGGAAATCCTGGAAGAGCAGGTTCGCGCTCGTGGGCGTGTTTTCACGGATCTCCTTCTTCAACTCCTCCGAGTTCGCGGCGAGTTGGGTCACGCCCGTGGCAAGCGCGGCGGTCTGGGCCTGGATGCGTTCCTTCTCCTGTTGGACCTTCGAGACCTGCTGCTTGAGGTCGGTCACATTCTCGCGCAGCAGGGACCGTTCAGCCTCCGCGACCTTCACTGCCGCCGCCAGTTCAGCGGCCCGGCGTTCGACCTCACGCTTCTCCTGCTCGATCGCGGCAAGCGCCTGTTGTTGGCGCCGGGCGGCCTCGCGCTCGGCGTTCAGGGCGTCCATGAGTTTCCGTCGCTCTGCCTCGGAAAGCTTCACTGTTTCGTTGAGGGATTCCCGGACCTTCTCGGTCTCCGCCAGCTTGGCGCCGGTCTGAGCCAACTGCTGTTGGACGGCCGCGGCCTGCTGTTGCAACTGGGCCGCCTGCTGGTTGGCCTGGACCACGGTGTTGGTCAGCCGCGAGGCCAACTCATTCGCGGATTGCCGCGCCTGCTGCAACCCCGCCTCCAGCTCCTGCCGACGCGCATCGAGATTGCGGACGGTCACGTCACGGGAGGAAGTCTCCGACCGCATCTGCTCCGCGAGCTTCTCGCGCGCTGCCCGTTCCTCCTCCAGCGCCGTCCGCATCGCGGCCACCATGTCTTCGGAAGCGGAACCTGCGTTCGCGGCAACCGCGGGCACGGGCGGCTGACGGGACGCCTCCGGCTCGGGCGAATCCCATCGCGTCAACGCAAGGAGGTTGAGCAACAGGAAGTCGCAGATGATCAGGAGCAGGGTTCGGTTCATGGCACCCTCCGGGATCAGCGCTGCGGTGCGGCGACGGACTCCGCCTGTCCCTCCAGGATGAGCTCCCGCTTGATGGGCCGGACATGACGGATCTTGATGAGCGCCACGGTCACGATGCCGAGCAGGTTGGAGGAGTAGGCGGCGAGGAGGTTGGCCTCCACGACGTGCAACACCTGAAGGACCAAGGCGGCCGCCGTTCCTGCGATGCCGATATAGAGGCCCGCATCGAACAGGTTCTCCTCGTTCTCCATCAGACGCAGCCGTACCGCCGCCGGCTCGGGCATCTCCAGGATCTCGGTAATCTTGCGCCGACAGATGACGTAGATGGTCACCTGCAAGAGCGCGAACAGGACGATCGTCGCAATGGTGGTCGTTTCCATGACTGGCCTTTCTCGCGAAATGGAGGTCCCCGCCGGAGCGGTCGGACCCGAAAGCAATTGAACCCGGAGCCGGGGTTCCTTCCGGGGGCGCGGCAACGCCGGTTCGGTGATGATGAAGAGCAGGAAGCCCAATGCCAGCCCCATCCCCAACGTGCCGGCCCAAGCGGCCCCGCGATCCCCCGAAGCCCCGATGTCGAGCACGCCTCCCAGCGCCATCGCCATGAAAAGCGCCGCCATCCCCAGCAACGCGGTCCGCGCCGCAGCGGCCACCTCCGGCGCGCCGTGGACCCAGGCCGCCAACGGCCGGAAGGCAAAGCCGTCCTTGCAAACCGGGCGAGTGGTCGCAGCAAACGCGCGGACCGCACCGACGCCTCCATTCAGCGCCGTCCGCAAACCTACGGCTCCGGTGCCGCTGGGGGCACTCCAACGTTCGGCAATGGCCCCGGGCGCGCCGGAAAGGGTCGCGCCGGCATACAACAATGGAAGTTCGGTCGTGTTGGTCCGGACCACGCCGACCCAATTCGTCAGGGCACGGGTGTTGGGCACCGTCCGGGCCAATTCCCGGAGACTTGTCCAATCCAGACGACGCGACAGCACCAGAACGTCGAGACAGATGCGCTCGAGGGTGTCGTTGGGAGTTCCCGCCACGGAAGCAGCCGCTGTGCGCTGGAGTTCAGCCGACCATTCGGGGGTGAGCACCTCGGATTCGAGCAACGCCGAGATCATCAGCAGCACCGCTTCCAGAGGCTGGCCACCGGGACGTCCCACCGGCGCGAATTCGCGCGGGGTAAACTCCCGGGCTGCCAACACCGCACGCGTCGAGGGAGTCTGGGATTGGGCCAGGAAATTACGGAGCAGTCCGCGGTTCGCCTCCGGAAGGAAGATGTCGAGTGCCGGTGCGAAGATGTTCGTTCCCGGATCCACCCGAAGCCCGGCAACACGCCCCAGCAGCGGGTCCACGCCGCCCGTGGTGCGTAAAGCGGGATTCGCCGCCACCACCGATTCCAGTCGGGCAAGCAGCTCGTTCGTCCCCCCATGCCCCAATCGCACCGCCGCGGTCGCCAGCAGCGCCGCCGGACCGGGACGCCCGGCCTGCGCCGCCGCGTCGGAGACCTGGACGAGAGACGGAGTCCCAGCACCCGCAGCCGACAGCGTCGAGGGATGGACCCAACGCCAGCGCGCGGGGATCCCCCACGCCGCGACACCGAAGACCAACGCGAGCAATGCGAGGAGCGTCGATCTCACCCAAGAAGTGCCTGATGTGGAAACAGCCATGCCGATGCGAACGGTTTCGAGAGTTGTCGAAGCCAGACAACCCATACGAGCCGCGAATTCACACCAAGCTCAGGAACTTCCGGATCATCGGAACGAAACTTCCACATCGGAGAATCCTCCGCGCAGGAGCAGCCCGGAGATCTGGATCCGGGCGCGCTCCTCGGCGTCCTTCAGGATTCCCGAATCGCGCACCGCCACCTTGATCTGGTCCACCGCCTGACGCCGGGCGTCCTGCTCGAGGTTCTTGTCGAATTCGCGCATCACCCCCGTGCTGCGCTCGATTACCTGGGTCCGCCGATCGTCGAGGTAGACGTCGAGGACCCTCGGCCGCGGGAGCGTGACATGGACTGCGGATCCACGGACACGAATGTCGCCCTTCTCGACCCTGGAAAGATCGACCCCCGCCTTGGCCACGCCATGCGCGACCATCAGGAGCCGGTTGTCCCCGTACCACTTGGCGTCCTCGACCACGACCACCTTCTCCAGGACATACTTCACGCCCACCAGTTCATTGAGTCCCTGGACCTGGCGCACCAAGGTGGGTGTGTCCGCGATCACTGGCGGACCGCCGCCTCCGGGAAGTCCACGGGCCAGCATCCAGCCGCCGATCGCCCCTGCCCCGATCAGCACGACCAGAAGGAGTCCAAAGGCCGCCACCACCAGACCGGTCAGCCACCGCCGTTCCCGCGTCATAGGCCGGCATCCTAGCGAACCGACGGCCCCAATCCAAATACGACGTCGCCGCCAGACCGATTGTTAGGATCGGCGACGTCCACGTCGCCCTCTCCCAAAGCCCCGCCCACGGCGACGAGGACGTCGCCACCCCTTCCCCTTTCCGAACAGCTTCCGGATGTGGCCCGCCGAGAATCGATCCCCCTTGGCCCGCCGCCCCGAAACGGGCCAACCTCCTACCCAATGCTGGAGTCACCCGCCTCATCCAACGCGTCGCGACCGACGCGTGGTCCGCTTGTGTGGATCAGCGCCGTGGTGGCCACGGCGGTGGCCTCCGGCTTCAGTGGGGCTTTCTTCCTCTGGAGCCTGGACCTCGTGACCCGGTGGCATCGTGCGGAACCACGGTTGATCTGGAGCCTTCCCCTGCTGGGGGTTGGCATCTGGTGGATCTATCATTCCACCGCAGGCAAGGCGACCCGCGGCACCAACCTGCTGATCGAGGAAGCCCGGAATCCCACGGGAAGCGTTCCGTTCCGACTCGCCCCCCTCATCCTGCTGACCACCCTGATGACCCACCTCGGCGGAGGCTCCGCCGGACGCGAGGGAACAGCCGTCCAGCTCGGGGGCGGAATCGCGGGTGGAATCGCGCAATGGTTGCGTCTCTCGCACGCCCAGGCACGCACAGTCCTCCTCGCGGGCATGGCCGCGGGATTTGGCGCCGTCTTCGGCACGCCCTGGGCCGGAAGTCTGTTTGCGGTGGAGTGCATCCACCCTGCACGCCCGGATTGGCGCAGCCTGCCGGCCTGCGTCCTGGCGGCGTGGATGGGCCACGGCGTGTGCATGGCTTGTGGGGCGCAGCACGCCCACTTTGATCTTGGGCTGACCGCCCAACCGGTGGGATGGGCCGGCATCCTGCAACCGCTCTGGCTCCTCGGAGCGGTTGGGGGGGGACTGATCTTCGGAGGCGTCGCCCGATTGTATGTCCTGACAGGCAAGGCAGCGACGAAGGCCTTTGGACGAATCCGGATCCCTTGGCTACGCCCCGTCATCGGAGGTCTGCTGATCGCGGTCCTGACCTTGGCACTGGACGACCGATCCTACCTCGGGTTGGGAGCCGTTCCGATGGATCCGGGGAACGCCAGCATCCAGACGGCGTTCACCGGTGGTCCGATCCCGCCCTGGGCGTGGGCCGAAAAGCTCGTGTTCACCGTCTTGACCCTGGGTTCCGGGTTCAAGGGAGGGGAGGTCACCCCCCTGTTCTTCATCGGCAGCACATTGGGATTCGTGCTGGCCCAGACCGCCGGATGGCCGACGGGTCTTGGGGCTGCGATGGGATTGACCGCGGTCTTCGGAGGGGCAAGCCGGGCTCCCATTGCGTGCACGGTTCTCGGCGTGGAGATGTTTGGCCTCCGAGCGGGCCCCTTCATTGCCCTTGCCTGCGCCACCGCCGCGTGGAGTTGCGGCCAACACGGAATCTACGAAGCCCAATTCGCTCCATCCACCACCGAAACCAAGCCATCAACGGCGAAAGTCACGCCGACGTAGGCATCACTTGGCCGGCGGCGTCACGAGGTTCGCCGGGACGGGAGGTGATGCCGGCGAAAGGATACGGGCGGGCGCGGGGGGCGGGGCTGCCGGTTGCGCCTGAAGGGGAGCGGGAACGGGCTCCTTGGGAAACTCCGAGGAAAGGTAGGCGACCAAGGAAGTGACCTGTTCTTCGGTAAGGGGACCGCCCTTGTTCGCGTCGAAGGCGGGCATCAAGGATCCGTCCTTGCCGTTGCGGACCCACTGCGTCCAGTAGTCCGAGTGGAAATTGCCCGGCCGGCCGCGAAGGGCGGGAACCATGGAAGCCCGATGCTCGGCATCATGGCAGATGCCGCAGGCTGAGGTGTACAGGTCCTTGCCGAGTTTGCCGACCACGGGTTCGACATGGCACCGGGCGCAATCGCCACGGAACACCGCCTGACGATCCGCAGCTGCGATCTGGAGGTTGCGGGAGCGGTCGCCCATCCGTTGCATCTGTTCGTAGGCGTCCTTCGGCATCACCGCCCGCACGAACAGCGGTACGGAACCCACCGTGGAAACAACGGTCACGGTCTTGGTGACCGTGCCGAACTTCCCGGAGAGGTTCATGGTGGCACCCACTTCCCCACCCTCGCCCGGCTTCAAGACCCACGGGGTTGAGGGAAGCTTGGCGGCCGTGCACCCACAGGAGGTATGGACGGACATGATGGTCACGTCCTCCTTGGATGCATTGGTGACGGCGAAGGCAAACTTGGCCTCGATCTCACCCGCCTTCAGATGGACGGTCTTTTCCTTGGCGTCGAACTGGAGGGCATTCGGGTTGGTCGCCTGAGTGGCGGCTGCCGGACGACTGGGTGCAGCGTAGGTGAAGCCGTTGGTCAGCGGGCGTGTCGGACGCAGCACCGTCCGGTTGGTTGCCAAGGTCGCCGGCCGCGCACGTTGCGGGAAGGGAGGCGGGTTGATCTGTTCCGGTTCAAGGGCCTGGGCGAGCAAGCCGGAAGCGGGAATCGCGAGGATCAAAGCAAGCTGGGCAAGCATCGGGCGGATGCGCATGGGCCCACCCATAACAGACACGGCGCGGATGAAAAGCCCGTTTCCCGGCCATACCCCGGTTGGAGAAGGAAAATGGAAAGCCCCCGCGGATCGGAATCCGCGGGGGCGTGTCTCGCAGCCAACCTCAGGTCGGTCGGCACCGTATCGGCTTCAGCAGCTCAGTCGCCAGTGCCACCGTCGCTGCCCAGCTTGTCGATCAGGGTGATGAGCGGGAGGAACAGTGCGATGACGATGGACCCGACGATCACGGCGAGGAACACGATCATGATCGGCTCCAGCAGCGAGGTCATCGCCGTCACGGCGTTGTCGACCTCTTCATCGTAGTTGTCCGCGATCTTCAGCAACATTTCCGGCAAGGCACCGGTCTGTTCGCCGACGTCTACCATCGAGATCACCATCGGGGGGAACACGGCCGACTTCTCGAGCGGTGCGGTGATGGTCTCGCCTTCCTTGACGCTCTCGTAAACGGCGGCCACGGCGTTCGCCACGACCAGGTTGCCCGCGGTTTCCTTGACGATCGTCAGGGCCTGGAGGATCGGCACACCGGACTGCACCAGCGTTCCCAAGGTTCGGGTGAAACGCGCGATGGCGACCTTCGAGATCACGGAGCCGATGACCGGGAACTTCAGCTTCAACTTGTCCCAGACGAACTGGCCGCGCTTGGTGCGCATCAGGATCTTGAACACCACAATGATCGCGATGGTGGTCCAGATGACGGGACCCGGCACCGGGATCGGGGCCGCCCACTCAGGGAACACGATCGTGTAGTCCTTCAGGGTATCGGAAATCTTGAGGACGAACTCGGTGAAACCGGGCATGCCCGTGTCACCCAGCAGGTCGGCGAAGATCTGTTTGAACTTCGGGACGACCACGATCATGAGGAGCGCCAGGATGCCGACGGCGACCGTCATGACCGCCGAGGGATAGAACATGGCCGCGATGACCTTGCCCTTGATCTTCTCGGCCTTCTCCATGAACTCCGCGAGGCGCTTCAGCACGACTTCCAGCACACCGCCGATTTCGCCGGCCTTCACCATGTTCACGAAGAGACGGTTGAACACCTTGGGATGCTGGGCCAGACCCTCGGAGAACGTGGAACCGCCTTCGATGGAAAGCGCCAATTCGCCCAGGATCCGCTTCAGTGTCGGATTGCGCTCCTGCTTGCTCAGCACCCGCAGACCGCGCAACAGCGGGAGACCGGCTTCGACCAGCGTCGCCAACTGCCGCGTGAAGGTGGTGAGCACCTTGGGCTTCACGCTGCTCCCGAACGAGAAGTTCAGGTTGACCTTGCCCTTGCCCTTGCCCTTGGCGTCGGTCTTCTTGACCGCCTTGGCGTCCTTCGGCTTGTCGGCCTCGACGACCTTGGTGGGCAGGAATCCCATTTCCTTCAGGCGGGTGATCGCCTCGGCTTGGCTTCCCACTTCAAGGACACCTTTGGTCTCCTTGCCCCGGGTATCCATCGCCTCGTATTTGAACTTCGGCATATCGACCTCCGATTGAAAAATGCGTGATGCGTTCCCGACCTCGTTACGTGTACTTCAACACCTCTTCCACCGTGGTGTCGCCATTGTAGATGGACCGGAGACCGTCCTCTCGGAGGGTCACCATTCCCAGTTCCACCGCCTTCTGGCGAATGACCACCGTGGGAGCGCGTTCATTGATTAGAGTGCGGATCGCATCGTTGATCACGAGCAATTCATAGATTCCTTTGCGCCCCTTGTAGCCGGTGTCGTTGCACGCCGGACAACCCCGACCGTAGTAGAACATCTTGTCGCCGATGTCGTGCGGGGAGAGTCCCATGGTGGAGAGCTGGCTCTCGCTGGGCTCGAAAGGCGTCTTGCACTTGGTGCACGCCTTGCGGACCAACCGCTGCGCCAGTACGGCCAGCAGGGTGGATGAAATCAGGAAGGGTTCCACGCCCATGTCCACCAGACGCGTGACGGCGCCGGAGGAATCGTTCGTGTGAAGGGTGGAAAGCACCAAGTGACCGGTCAGCGAGGCCTGGATGGCGATCTGGGCGGTTTCCAGATCGCGCATTTCACCCAGCATGATGATGTCCGGGTCCTGCCGGAGGAAGGCGCGCAACGCCTTCATGAACGTCATGCCCACACCCTCGTTCACCTGGACCTGCATGATGCCCTCGATGTCAAACTCCACCGGGTCTTCCACGGTGAGGAGCTTGGTATCGATCACGTTCACTTTCCGCAGCGCCGAGTAGAGGGTGGTCGTCTTCCCACAACCTGTCGGACCGGTTACCACGAAGATGCCGTTGGGCTGGTTGATGGCCTCCGTCACGTAGCCATAGACCTGCTTCGGGAATCCCAGCGTCTCCAACTCCAGGCTGATCGAACTGCGGTCCAGAACGCGCAACACCACGGACTCGCCAAAGGCCGTCGGAAGGGTCGACACACGAAGGTCGATCTGTTTCCCGGCGATCGTTACCGAGATACGACCGTCCTGAGGCAGGCGGCGTTCTGAAATGTTCAGATTCGCCATGACCTTGAGACGGGAGGTCACCGGGCCGGCCAGATGCTTCGGCGGCGGAGTCATCTCATACAGCGCGCCGTCCACACGGTAACGGATCTTGAACTCGTCCTCGAACGGCTCGAAATGGATGTCCGAGGCGCGGTCCTGAACGGCCTGCATCAGGACCAGGTTCACGAACTTGACGATCGGGGCGTCGTTGACCGCTTCGTCCACCTTCATCAAGGCGGCCTTGGGGTCCACAAAGTCCGAGGGCTTGTCATCCCCACCCATCTGCGCGATCAGGTCCGCGTACCCACCCGCAGCCTGGGCGGGATAGAACTTCTCGACGGCCTTGACGATGTCCGCCGGGTTCGCGACGACCAGCTGGATCTGGTACTTCACCGTGAACCCGAGTTCGTCAATGACCGCGGGATTCAGCGGGTCAGCCAAGGCGACCTGAACTGTGTCCCCGTACAAGGCCACCGGCACGCACTGGTGCATCCGGGCGCTGTCCGCGGGGATGGTCGCAATGACTTCCGGGGTCATCTGCTCCATGTCCACCGGCACCACCATCGTCCCCAGATGGTCCGCGATGATCTGGAGCGCGGAGTCCAGGTCCAGCAACCCATAGTCCTGGACGATCTGGAGGACGGGCTTGCCCGTGCGTCCGACTTCCTGAACGACTTCTTCGTACTGAAGATCGTCCAGCAGGCCGCGCTCGCGGATCAGGGACAACAGCGGATCGGAGGCTACTTCGGGCATGGCTCGGGTGTTTGGAGGATCAGGTCTGGCGGCGTGCCTGGGCTTCTGCCCGGGCCTGCTTCAACTCCTGCAGCTTCTGGTGAATCGTGGTGGGGTCCTGCGCCTTGGTCACGACCTCTTCTTCCGCAATCAATCCCGCGGACCACTTGTCGATCAGGAAGGAGTCGAGTGTGACCATGCCGTACTTGGCACCGGTCTGGATGTCCGACTGAATTCGGAAGGTCTTGTTGTCGCGGATCAGGGCGCCCACGGACGGCGTATTGACCATGACCTCGAACACGGCCACGCGACCGGGCTTGTCGACGCGCGGAATGAGCAATTGGGAGATCACCGCCTGGAGTACCGTCGAAAGCTGGATCCGGATCTGCTCCTGCTGGTTCTGGGGAAAGGCATTGACGATACGGTCGATGGTCTTGGCCGCACCGGTCGTATGCAACGTTCCAAAGACCAAGTGACCTGTTTCTGCGGCCGTGATGGCCGCTTCCATCGTTTCCAGATCGCGCAACTCACCCACGAGGATCACGTCTGGATCCTGACGCAAGGCACGACGCAGGGCCTCGGCGAAGTTGGGAACGTCCACGTTCACCTCGCGCTGGGTCACCACGGCCTTCTTGTGCTTGTGGTAGTATTCGATCGGATCCTCGATCGTGATGATGTGGGCGTGGTTCGACTCCTCGTTGATGATGTTCAGCAGCGAAGCAAGGGTCGTGGTCTTGCCCGAACCTGTGGGTCCCGTGACCAACACCAGTCCGCGAGGCTTGTAGATCAACTCCTTGACCGAGGGCGGGATGCCGATCTGCTCCATCGTCAGCAACTTCGAAGGAATCTGCCGGAGCACCAACGCGAAGTTGCCCTTCTCCTTGAAGGCGGAAACACGGAAACGGGCCAGCTCACCAAAGGCGAATCCGAAGTCGGCGCCGCCCTTCTCGCGGATCTGCTGGATATGATCCTCGGAGGTGATCGAACGCATCAGCTCTTCGGTATCCTCCGGTTTCAGGGCTGGGCCGTCGACGCGCTGAAGCACGCCGTGGATTCGGATCACCGGGGGAATCCCAACGCGAACGTGCAGGTCGGCGCCCCCTTCGGACACCATCAACTGCAACAGGTCGGACATCTGGTAGGACATGGCGGATAAAGCAAAATTTCAGGGTCTGACTTCGGTCTTGGCTCGTTTTGAAGCAGGTCTCTTGCCGTACGGAAAAACCATCAATGATCCACGACGGTTGCGCGGACGACTTCGTCCACCGTCGTCAGGCCGGCCAGCACCTTGCGGGTACCGTCCTCGCGCAGGGTCCGCATCCCCATCTCCCGCGCCTTGTTGCGCAGGACGTTGGCCGGGACCTTGTCGAAGATCATCTTCCGCGCCTGATCATTGATGATGAAGATCTCGAACACCCCGAACCGGCCCTTGCAACCCGTCTTGTTGCAGGTTGGGCAGCCCTTGCCCTTCCGAGGGGTCGCGTTTGCCAGCATTTCGGGCGTGATGTTCAATGAACGACACTCGCCCTCGTCCAACGTGGCCGGCGCCCCGCAATTCTTGCAGACCTTGCGGACCAGTCGTTGCGCCATGAGACAGCGGGTCGCGGAAGCCACGAGGAAGGGCTTGATCCCGATGTCGATCAAGCGGGTCACGGCACCCGGCGCGTCATTGGTGTGCAGCGTGGAGAAGACCAAGTGACCCGTCAGCGATGCATTGATCGCGATCGTCGCCGTCTCCATATCGCGGATTTCCCCCAGCATGATCACGTTGGGGGACTGACGGAGCATCGACCGCAGGGCGTAGGCAAAGGTGAACCCGATGATTTCGTTCACCTGCACCTGGTTGATCCCGGCCAGCATGTACTCCACCGGGTCCTCGACCGTGATGATCTTCCGGTCAGGTCGATTGATGTAGTTGAGGCAGGAGTAAAGGGTGGTCGTCTTGCCGGAACCCGTGGGTCCCGTCACAAGCAGGATGCCGTCCGGAAGCGCGATCAACCGCTCGAACGTCTGCTGGTCATCCGCGAAGAAACCCAGTTCAGGCAAGCCGAGCTTCAGTCCGTCCTTGTCCAGGATACGCATGACGATCGACTCGCCATGCTGCGTGGGCAGCGAGTTGACGCGTAGGTCGATCGTCTTGCCGCCGACGTTCGTCTGGATACGACCGTCCTGGGGAATCCGACGCTCGGCAATGCTCATCCCGGACTGGATCTTCAACCGGGCAATGATCGGAGCCTGCAAGCGCTTGGGTGGGTCACGCTGCTCGATCAGCATGCCGTCGATCCGGTACCGGACCCGGAAGCGCTTCGCCATGGGCTCCAGATGGATGTCCGAAGCCCGCATCTTGAAGGCATCGACGATGATCTGGTTGACCAGCTTGATGATGGGTGCATCCGCTTCGATGGCTTCCCCATCCGCATTGACGTCACCGGTCATCTGCGTGACCTCGACCTCGCCCTCGGTGATGTCCTGGATCATCTGGGCGATGCCACCGTCGTCGCGCCCCGATCCGCCATAGTACTTCGCGAGGGCCGCCTCGATGTCCGGCGGACTGGCCACCCGGAGTTCAACAGTTTTCCCAATCGACACCTGCAACCCGTCGATGGCCTCGATGTCGGACGGATCACTGACGGCGACAGCAACGGTGCCGTCATTGATGGCAACCGGAACCGCGTTGTACTTCTTCGCGACATGCCGCGGGACCGACGCAATCACTTCGTCTGTCAACCGCACACCCGAAAGCTCGACGGATTCAACCCCGAAGTAGGTAGCCTTCGCCATCACGACGATGGAGGGCTCGATCTGACCTTGTTTGACCAGGGTATCGAGCAATCCTTCGCCGGCGGATTCGGCATCCACCTGGACAGAATCGACCTGATCACGGGTCACGAGACCCATGTCGACCATGGTATCGATGAGAAAATCGTCTTTGGCAGCCACAGTGGTATCCTTTTCCGGCGAACGAACCTGTCACGGCCGGGGAAGAGCGGGGTGAGTTAAGGTAGGCCCATCCCGAAAGTCAAACGCGGACAACCGCATCGCCCCATTGTCTCCAGATTCCCATTGGGAAGCCCACCATCCGACACGAATTTGGGGGATGAAGCGACGCGGTTGGCTGCTACTGGGACCGATCTTCCTCCTGTTCGTGCTGTGGCGATGGATGCCGCGGGGCGAAGCGCCGGCTCTCGGCGCACACGCAGGACAACTTTCTCCCTGCCCCCTGTCTCCAAACGCCGTCTCCAGCCAGACCGAGTCCGAGGCGCACAGGGTGGATCCCCTGCCCGCACGCGGCACCCCATCGGACGCCTTGAAACGATGTCGCACGGCGTGCCTCGCCGAACCTGGGACACGCCTGATCTCTGAAACCGACTCCTATCTCCGCTTTGAGGTGGTCACGCGCTGGTGGCGGTTCATCGACGATCTCGAATGCCTTTACGACCCGGCATCCAACGCCATCCAGGTCCGCTCCGCATCACGCATCGGGCATTCGGATCTGGGAACAAACCGACGCCGTGTTGAGCGGATCCGACGCAGGCTGGACGGGGAATAAAATAGTTGTGGCGTTCCCCCGATCGTTTGCTAGCTTCCGCGGCCTTCGTTCCGGCTGAACCACACGGGGTGTGCGTTCTGTTTTTCCCGGGATGACAATGGAACACCGAACACGTGTTGCTGTGACTGGTAAGAAGATTACTCCCAAGAAGCCGATGCCCAAGGGCAAGACGGTTGGAGCTGCCAGTGCTGCCGCGATCCTGGGTCGCCCGCAGAGCAAGGGCGTCAAGACTGGGGCGCCTTTGGCGGCATCCCTCGCTTGGACGCCTGTCAGCAAGGTCAAGCCGGACCTCCAGAAGTACTACCAAAACCTGCTCGAACTCCATGAGCGCCTGCGCAACCAGATGACGGGCCTCGCCAAGGAGTCGCAGGCGGAGATGGAAAACTACTCCCTGCACATGGGAGATTCCGGAACGGATAATTTCGACCGCGACTTCGCGCTCAGCCTGCTGTCGTCCGATCAGGACGCCATCTACGAGATCGAGGAAGCGCTCAAGCGCATCGAGAAAAACACGTACGGGGTGTGCGAACTAACCAACAAGCCCATCCCCCGGGCCCGTCTCGATGCAATCCCTTGGACCCGCTTCACGGTCGAATCACAGGCCCAACTCGAAAAGGAAGGCGCCCTCCGCTCACGCAACCGCCTCGGTTCCCTCGGCTCGGTCGAGACCGGGTCAGGCGTGGAGGTGGACGACGACGATATCGAGATCGAAGAGAAACCCGCAAAGGAGAAGGAATGATGATTTATGCCGCGTGAAATCGTGACCATCGAGTGCACGGAGGCGCGCAAGGAAGGCAAGCCGCCCTCCCGCTACCAGACCTCGCGCAACAAGAAACTGCAGACGGAGAAGATTGAGAAAAAGAAGTTCAATCCCTTCCTCCGCCGGCATACCCTCCATCGCGAAATCAAGTAAGCCATGCCCCGCAAGACCAGTCTGGAAGAGAAGAAGAAGCGCCGCTCCTCGTCCCCGCGTACCCCGCGGCCGAAGCCCAAGGTCGACTTCACCATCGACGCGATCGACTTCAAGAACGTCAACCTGCTGAAGCAATTCGTCACCGAGAACGGTCGTTTGCTTCCTCGCAAGTACACCAACCTGCCCGCTGCCTATCAGCGTCGTCTGACCGCGGCGATCAAGCGCGCCCGGCAGATGTTGCTGATCAAGTAACAGGCCCCGCTTCCCCGGGCCGCCGGATCCATTCCGGCGGCCTTTTTCGTGGGCCGAAGTCCTGCAATCGGTTTGCAGTCCCGACCTGCCCACGGCACCTTCCTCACCATGCTCCTCCGTTCCGGCACCGCCACCTCGTCGGCCCAATCCCGATGGCTCCAGCGGCTGTCCGCATCCGTCCTTCTGGCCCTCGGATGCCTGCTGGCCCGGCTCGATGCTGCCGAAACCACCGCGAAACGCCGGATCCTGACAACCTTTGCCCCCATCCACTCCTGGGCACTGAACGTCGCCGGAGAGGCAGCGACCGTGGAACTGCTCCTTCCCGGGGATGTGGGTCCGCACGATTTCCAACTCCGTCCGCAGGACCTGCGCAAGATCCGTCAGGCCGACCTCCTCATCGCCAACGGGCTTGGCATGGAGGGCTGGCTCGAAAAGGCCATCGAGGGCAATGCCAAGGAATCCGCGCGCAAGGTCGTGCGCACGGCCGATGGTTTGAAGGCAGAGTTGATCTATCACCTGCCGACCCTGTCTCTCGATCCCTCCGCCGCCCGGAAGGGAGGCCATGAGCATGGTCACGATCACGATCACGACCATGAGGCGGCCGGTGAGACACCGAATCCGCACGTCTGGCTGGATCCGGTCTATGCGCAACACGCCATCTCCAACATCATCAGCGCCCTGTCGCAGATGGACCCCGGCCAGGCCGGTGGTTACAAGGAGCGGGGATTGGCCTACATCGGACGACTGCAACAACTCGACCGTGACATCAGGAACCGGCTGACGGGCATCACGAACCGGACCATCGTCACTTACCACGATGCGTTCCCCTATTTTTGCCGCCGATACGACATCGAGCTCGCCGGAGTCGTAGAGGAAGTACCCTCCGTGGAACCTTCTCCCAAGTATCTGGCCAACCTTTCCGCCGTCATCCGGGCGCGTGGCATCCGGGTCATCTTTACCGAGCCCCAATTCAATCCCCGGTTGGTGCGACAGATCAGCCGCGATCTGAAGATCCGCTTCGCCGAACTGGATGTCCTGGAAACGGGCAAGCCGGGACCCGGATTCTACGAAGAAGGGATGCGACGGAACCTCCAGGCGCTCGACACAGCCCTTCGCTAGCCCATGGCTCAGCCCCCCAAGAACCTCGCGACACCCGCCATTGAGATCCGGGATGCGCGCGTGCGCCTCGGAGACACGGATGTGCTCCGTGGTGTCACCATGATGGTTCCCCGGGGACGGATGGTGGCCTTGATCGGTCCGAACGGGTCGGGCAAGACGACCCTGCTTCGTTGCCTGCTGGGTTTGCAGGGACTGGATTCCGGAGAAGTGCGGATCCTGGGTGAACCCGTGGGGCCAAAGGTTTTGTCCAGGGTCGGGTACGTTCCTCAACGCCTTCAACTCGAGCCATCCTTCACGATCTCGGTCCGGGAGTTCCTTTCCTTGCGACGCCGGGACACCCGAGGATGGTTCTGGCAGAGCCACCGACGCATTGACTCCATGCTTCATGGGACGCTGGGAGAGCTTGGGGTGGAATCGATCCTGGATCGGCCGTTGGCCGGGCTTTCGGGCGGCCAACTGCAACGGGTCCTGATCGCGTACAGCCTCCTCGCGGAACCCGAACTCCTCCTCTTGGATGAACCGACTGCGGGTGTGGACACACCCGGAGAACAGAGCTTCTACGAGTTGATCTCGTCGATCCACGCCCGACTGGGGCTGACGGTGGTCCTCGTATCGCACGACCTCGCCATGGTATTCCGGCAAGCCACCTGGGTGTACGCCCTGAATGGCGTGATCTGCTGCGAAGGCCACCCTGAGGAAGTTCTCAACGCCGATTCGCTCAAGGCTGCCTACGGCATCCACGTCACGCCGTACCATCACCACCATCACGGGGCCGCATCGGGACCCGTCGAACAGCCCATTGCCTTCAAACGCCGCTGACCCATGCTGGAATTCCTTGCTGAACCGTTCATGCAACGGGCGCTGCTCGTGGCCTTGGCGCTCGGCCCGATCTGCGGGTTCCTGGGGGTATTCGTGACGGCCCGCCGGATGGCGTTCTTCAGCGACACGATTTCCCACGCGGCCCTGACGGGGGTTGCCGCAGGGTTCCTGGCCGGGTTCGAAGAGCCTACCATCCCGGTGCTCCTGTATTGCTCCCTCGTCGCTGTCGCCATGCTGTGGTTAAGGGAACGGACGCAGTTGCTGAACGACACCATCATGGCCGTGCTTCTGAGCAGCTCGGTTGCGGGTGGCGTCGTGCTGTTGAGCCTTCAGCGCAATCGCTGGGCCGAACTCGACAAGTTCCTGCTCGGGGACATCCTTTCGGTCAATTGGACCGACGTCGGGGTGGCCTGGGGCGTGGCCTTCTTCGTCGCGGGTGTATTGCTGTGGAAGCTCACCCCGCTGGTGCTGTTGACCACACACGAAGATCTGGCCCACGTGGGTGGAATCCGGGTCCGGGCCATGAACTACGGCTTTGTCATCCTCCTGACCGTGGCGGTTTCCCTGAGCATCCGGGCGCTGGGAATCCTGCTGGTCACCTCGCTCATTGTCCTTCCACCGGCCATCGCGCGCAGCCTCTCCCACAACCTGCGGCAACACATCATGTTCAGCTTCATCGTGGGCATCGTGGGCGCCGGAGGCGGGGTGCTTTCGTCCTACCCGTTGAACCTTCCGACGGGTCCAACGATCACCCTCACGCTTTCCTTGCTCTTTGTCCTGTCGCTGGTGGTGCGCCGCTTGCGACGCGACGCAACCGACGTTAAACCCACTGCGTGAACAACGCCTGCAGCCAGCACGCCCATCCGCATCGGCTGGTCCAGCAACCGCTCACCGAGCTGACGGACCGCCTTCGAGCCAGCAGCCGGAAAGTGACCGGCCAGCGTCAGGCCATTCTCGACGTCCTCCGCCGGCACGCCAGCCCACTGACCAACCGCCAGATCCACGACGCGCTCGGCAAGGCTGACTGCGATCTGGCCACCATCTACCGGAACATGCATACGCTGACGGAGATGGGATTGGTGAAGCGGTTCGACTTCGGTGACGGTTCAGCCCGGTTCGAACTGGTCACCGACGAATCGAACCATCACCACCATCACCTCGTCTGCAACCGATGCGCCATCATCGTTGAAGTCGAGGACTGCTTTCCTCCTGAGTACGAGACGGAACTGGCCAAACGCCACGGATTCACCAGCGTCACCCACCGACTCGAGTTCTTCGGTCTTTGCCCACGGTGCCAGAAGGACCAGGCCGTCGAGCCGCCTTCCCCAGGCAATGGATTGGCCACGTCCGCGCACACCTCGACCCATCCGGTCGTGCCCGGAAAGCGGAAGCGGGGTCGCAAACCCTCGAAAATCGCCCCATGAGACTCGATGTCTGGTTGTGGGCTGTGCGGGCCTACAAGACACGCTCCACCGCTGTGGACGCCATCCGGGCCGGCAATGTCCAGGTCAACCAGGCCATCCCCAAGCCATCCCGCGACGTGCAACCAGGCGATCTCATCGTTGCCAAGGTGGGCGACTTGACCCGGACCTTGCGCGCGAAGGGTTCACCCCGCTCGCGGGTCGGTGCTGCGCTGGTACCGGAGTACGCGGAAGACCTGACGCCTCCCGAAGAACGGATCCGCATCCGGACGCCATCGACAGAAATCGTCGGCTTCCGCCCCAAGGGAAGCGGGCGCCCGACCAAGCGGGATCGCCGACGCATCGACGAAATCATCAGCTGACGGCTCAGAGGAGCACGTCCCCGGCCTCCCGACGAACGCAACGTGCCGAAGCCTCGATGCCGGAACGCAGCCACTTGCCAGGCCCGTCTCCCCGGCCGCAGGCCCGAACCACGCCCGCGAGCATGGCGTCACCGGCTCCCACCGTGTTCCGGACAGGCACCTTCAGTGCGGATCGATGCCAGAACGACCGCGCGTCCTCCCCGACCAGAAAAGCCCCTTCCGCCCCCAGCGAAACGAGAACCCACCCTCCCGTGACGGCAGCGAGAGCGCGTGCGGCGGCTTCGCGGCGGGTGAAGTCCGGGAGGGAATCCCCTGCCCATTGCTCGAGCTCATGGAGATTGGGTTTCACCAGCAATGGACGCGCCTTGATCGCCAATCGGAAGGCATCTCCATCGCAGTCGAGGAACACGCGACACCCAGCCTCACGCCCTTCCTGAACCCACTGGGCATACAGGTCCGAGGGTGCCCCACGGACCAGGGCTCCGGAAAGAACCAGGCGGGAACAACGCTTCAGGCGACGTCGGACCGCATCCGCCAATCCCCACACTTCCATGGGTTGAAGCACGGGCCAGGTCGGGTTGAGTCGAAACTGCCCCTGGGCCTTGGTCGTCACGACGACGTTGGCCCGATTGGCCCCCGTGATCCGGACAGCGTGATGTTCGATCTTCTCCTGCCGTAACCCACGCACCAGTTCCGTGCCGGTTTCGCCGCCGATCGGCAGGATGATCTCGGGGTCATCTCCAAGTGCGCGCAACCAACGCGCGACGTTGATGCCCTTCCCGCCAGGCCAGCGCCGTTCCGACAGGACCTCGTTCTTCTCCTCCGAAAGCAACCGATCCACCCGCCATTCGACATCGACGGCGGGGTTCGTGGAAACAACAAGGACCCTGTCTGCGCTCACGGCAACGGCACCACCCGATAGAACAATTGGGGATCAACGCCCACCGGGATGGTCAGTCGAAGCGTGTATCCCGTGGCAACCACCGGAGCCCCCACATCCATCCAGACCAGAGGCTGGGTCAGATCGGTGGTCTCCTGCAGGAGGTAGGCCCGCCCTGGCACGCTGTTGAAGTCCACGAAACCATCCCCTCCCGGGACAGGGGTGCTGAAGGTCAACTGGATGGGTGCGCGGCTGTTGGGGATGCCATCCGCAGGAGCCGATGCCCGGATCGTGAAGGCGGCGTCCACCGTGTCCTGGCTGCCTACGGCGACATACCAGATTCCCGAGAGATCCAGCAGGTCGTTGGTACTCACAACCACCAACTCAGGCTCGGTTCCCGGCTTGGGGAAGCTGAAGAGCCGGTTCCTGGGATTCGGAACCGATCCCTGGCTCACCACCATCTCCGTCAACCCACTCGCGTTGTACACCTCGAACAGCACCAGCGGAGCTCCAGGCTCCACCACGAAGCGGAAGAGTCTCGACCCGGATGCCGTCACGACACGATCCACCGGCAGGTCCTCGAACAGGGTCTCGATGTCGGTCTGGTCGAAGCTGAGGGTGGCCGTGATCGTGAAGACGACAGGAGCCGGATCGATGGCCTGCACCGCGATGTACCAGCGGCCACCGGTCAATGGCACCGGTGCGCTCGTGCGCGTGATCGAAACGACCTCGTTGTTGGTGCCGGAAAGCACCGACGAATAGTCAAAGGCGTTCGTCGAAACGAGCGGCAAGCCCCGCTTCACAAAGAGATCCACATTCGCGCCCAGGTCGGTCAACCGGAGTTCCGCCCCGGTCGCATCCTCCGGGACGTCCACCGCGAAGTATTGCAGCGATCCGGCCACCTCGTTGGTGATCGTCAGCGGAAGGTTGTTGGTGAGGATCGTCAACTCGCCGGCCAACTCACTCGCGACAATGCTGTAATCCACCGAGTTCGTACCCGGCGTCGCCACGGAAAGATACCAGCGTCCAGGCGCCAGTTGTACCGGGGTGGTCCCCGTGTCCAGCGAGATGACCTCGGGCGTCGTCCCGCCATTCGTGCTCGCGTAGTCATGCACGAAGCGGCGTGGAAGCGTGGGTGCGCGGCTGAGGAAGAGGTCCACGTTGCCCGTCATGGAAGGCACCTCGAACACGGCCGCCAGCGCATTCGTGCCCACATCAAACCCGTAGTAATCCAGGTATCCCGGAACGCTCGCCGTCCGGTTGTAGGGAACTCCGTTGGTCAGCATCACCAGGCCGATATCCATGTCCGCCTGGACACCGAAATCCACGGAACTGCCCGACGGATTCTGCACGGTCAGGTAGTAACGCTTCCCACGGGGCAGGATGGGCGGGAGGTTCGTCCCGACAACATAGGGATTGCTGTCCGCCCGGATGTCCGTCGCGAAGTCGCCGGTCGGGATGCCCTCATCACTGTAAAGCAGTTCCAACCCAGGGCCGCTGCTGTAAACCGTGTTGGTCGCGGCTCGGGCCTCAAGCGGGACATCCACCCTGAAGGAAGCGCTTTCGCCCGGGGCCAGCGTCGATGTGTAGAGCACCCCGTTGGTCAACCGCACGACCGGACGGTTTGTCTGCATGAAGGTCAGGCGCAATTCCCAGCTCTCGATCCTCCCTGCCACCAGACCACGGGCATCGGTGACTTCCAGGCGCCAGGAACCCGCCCCCGGACTGCCCAGCATGTTGGTGAAGCCCTGCTCGGGCAGGTAGGTCAGCTCAGCCCCGTATTGCTCGATGCGCAGTGAATCCACCAGGACGCCCTGGATCTCTCCGTTCGTCGTGACATTCCCCAAGACCTGCGGGGCGACCACAAGGTCCACCCGGCTGGTGGCGGCTCGGAAACGGAAGTCTGCGGCAACCCAGTTGGAGGAAACCGTCAGGTACTGGTCGAGAACCCCGTTCAGCGCCAGCGCCACAGGAATCGGGTTCGTCGAACCAGGATGGGTCCGCAACTGGAAGGTTGCCCGATACCGGCCACCAACCTCAGCGTCAAAACGGTAAGACGCCGCGCCGTCACCCAGGGCCAGCACCCGGTTCCCGGAGTGCGCGTCCAGTGGCCGGCTCTGCACCGCGGCAGTGTTCGTCAGGATCGTCCAGCCCTCCACCGTCGCCCCAGGGTTGTAAAGCGCCACCTCGGAATCCTCGAACGAGTTGGTCGCCACCTGCACGGCACCGACCGTGATGCCTGAATAGGGCGGTGCGGAGAACTTGATCGGTCCTTGGGTCAACGTCTCGCGGTCGGAGAAGACCGCGTAGGTGGCATTGGTCACGATGTTGTCCCGCAGCACGATGCCAGGGGCACTCGCGACAACCTGAGGCACGCCGTTCGTGTCCGCGAAGACGGCGGAGATCGAACCGGGCCCATTGCCGTACGGGGGATCAAAGCCAATCAGCAATGCCGGCGTGGAAAGTCCCGATTCCGGACCCCAGGCAGCCACCACGATGCCCTGGTTGGACGGGTAGGCCTGGACCCAGCCTTCCAGCGTGAAGCCCGTCGCCGCATCGATCGGCAGGACCGGAGAGCGCCCTTCAGCCGTCACGCCGATGAAACGGATACCCGTGTCCACCTGGCCGGGTGCCACCTGCCAGAACCCGAACAGGGCAGCATCGTTCACCCCAAGGGCGTCGTTGCCGTTGCTGTCCATCGGCCACAACGCGACAAGCCCCTCCTCGCGCAGGCTGATGGTCTTGCCAAACCCAGCCAACCCATCGTCGTGGATGGACCGGACCTCGTTCGTCGCCAACGCCCGCCTCCAGAATCCAACGTCATCCAGACCAATCGTCGCGCGCCGATTGGTGAATCCCTTGGTGGGATCATTCGCGAAGCTCAACCGCTGGTTGATCGGCAGCACAACGTTGGTCACGACCCCCGAGGCCACCTTGCGTCCATCCACGAACAGTCCCACCTCGGATGCCGTCGGGTCATAGCTCAGCGCAACGTGCTGGTAGTTCGTGGCCACCTGTACCCCGCCATAGGCAGTGGCCCGGGTCGTTCCACGATTCTCCGTCAGCAGCATCCGCTCGCCCTGCGGGTTGACGAGATGGACCGCCAGATCCGAGAGCCGCGGGTGCGTGATCCGCAATCCCACGTCGATGGCCGAGACGGGACGGGTGTCGGTGACGACGATCGTCGATTCGGTTCGTGCCGCATCCAGCAGCCTCACGTTCTCGGATGGCTCGGATCGCAAGGTCCGGTTGAACTGGTCATCCAGGTTCTTGTCGATGAAACCCGCAATCTCGTAATTCACCACCACACTGTTCGGATTGCAGACCGAGATGAAGTAGCGGCCGGGAATCAACGGCGGCTCATCGCGGATGGTCAGCGACACGGAACCCCCTGGCGGTTCGATGATGGCGAACATCTCCGATGAATCGGGATCGGCTGGATCCGCAAGGGATGCCCGGCTGATGTGGACCTCCAATGGTAGGGCCGGATTGATGGCCCGCAGGACGACCGTCAGTCCGCTGGCATCCGCTGGCACGTCGATGACTTCGACCTGGCACTGGCCGGGTTGGACACTGCGGGAGGCGAATCGCGCACCAAAGTCATTCGGTTGGATGATGAATTCCACCCGCTCCACGCGCCCCGTATACCCACCCGCATCGTCCACCAACTGCATCAGCCATTGGCCACCCAATGGTTCGCCCAGGAAGGACATCAGGGAACCGGGTCCATCGGATGGAACCGATCCGGCATAGAAACCGTCGCCGGAATCATCATAGATCGAGGTGATGTTGGTGCCCCACTGCACCCGTCCGATCACGGAGTCGGAAACCTGGGAATGATTGTGGAGCGCGACAGATGCTCCACGCAGGGAAACGACACCCAACAGGTCCGGGAAGTTCTCGTGGGTCAGGACCGACTCCACGTAGGCACGTCGGATGGTGTCCGCTCCAAAGCCTGCCCCCACGCCAATGATCAGACGGGACCCCGGCTGATCCGGCGTGCCATCGGGAATGGCCGGGGAGATCAAGGGAATGCCACGGATCCCGATGTTGCCGTCGGGTCGGAGTGCTCCAAAGGGCTGCTCGGAGGAAAGCACGACGAACGAGTACTCGACCGCCTGCTGGTCCTCGGACTTCACGGCCGCGTAGTAAACTTCGCCGGTCACCGGAGAATTGGTGAACAGGACTGTCTCGCTGCCACCACGCAGGGTGGATCGGAAGGCGTTGGTCAGGGCGGCAGGAACCAGATTGGTCAGGCCGGGATCCCGCGAGACATAAAGGTCGAGATCTGCTTCCGGAAGGCTGCCTTCGGGAGCGCGTGATCGCCCGAGGTTGGGAGGGAAGAAGGTGACGAAGGCCACGTTGGAACCATTGGTCAGCGTCCCGCCATAACCCACCCCACCCGGGGTGTTGGTGAACACGTAGAACCGCCACTGGTTCGTGGTACCGTTCGTGCCACCGATCAGGGGTGAGTTCGCTCCCACACGCTCGTTGAAGAGCGGGAAACTGTTGGTCATCGCGGTGGTCTCCGGCCGTTCGTAGGCCAGCGCTGAGCCATTGGCATTCTGTGCATCCTTCACCGTTCCCACGACACCGAGCTCATCGGCCGCATCCGAACGGATGACAAGGGCCGCATCCTGGACCATGTCCCCGGGATGCATCTGGCGCGCGTTCACGTTCACGCGGCGGGCCTTGATGATGACCACGAATTCCTCCGGGACCGGCGCCGGGATGACGATGCGCTCGACATTGTTGACCAGGTCGGAACTGCTCGGCGTATTGGTCGCCGTCGTCGTGTTGCCAAACGGATCCGTCACCGTTTCCGGTTCGGTATTGGTAATGTGCAGCACACGGTTGAACGCCGTGCCCGACTCAAAGTCGTTGCCCAGATAGTACTCCTGGGTGACCTCGTTGGTGACAATCAGGTCGAGGTCATTGACCAACTTCACTGCAGCGGCCGGATTGCCCGGAGGATCCGTCCAGACCAAGGTCAACCGGACCGGGAAATTGGTCGCCTCGGGATTGGTCAGCTTGATCCGGTAGGAACGGGACTCCCCGGTGGCGAGGCCCTGCAGGTTGGTACGGCCAACAATGGGGAACCCGATCACCTGGTCGTTCGTGGTCGCCCCGGTGTTGACGAAACCGTTCACCCCCGCGCCGGAAGGAATGAAGCCGCTGTTGATGGAGCGCAACACCGAAGGCCTTCCCCAACCGGCATAATTCAGCGTCGACCGGGGATCCGGTTGGTACCGCTGGTTCTCGACCTCCGCCGAGTTGATCAGGATCGCCTTGTAGCCCTCGGGCGGAATCCGGTTCCGCTGACGGATCTCATAGAACTCCTGCAACTGCGCCAGGATGCCGGTCACCGCGGGGGCAGCCATCGAAGTCCCCGAGGAATAGCGATAGTAGGGTCCGACCTCATCGGTGATCTCCTCGTTGACCGGGAACATGTCGCTGTCCGGCGGATAGAAGAACTCCAACTGCCACTGCGCCGAGCGCGCCGAAAGGATGTGCGAACCGGGCGCGATCACGTCCGGCTTGAACCGTCCGAATTCACCCTCCGTCCCGATTCCCGTGTTGCCACGACTGGAATAGGAGGCGACCTGCGAATCGGAGTCGGACTCCGCCTCCCACAGCCGGTTGGTGACATACGACGGATCCTCCGGATTGTAGCCACGATCCGGAATCACGGTGGATCCGGACCGGACGATCACGCCGTTGGTATCCACGACGATGGAATTGGTGAGCATCCGTCGCGACTCGAGGGCACCGACCGTGATCACGTTCTTGGCATTGGCAGGCACGCGGAGGGAGTCCGAGGCTCCACCGAGTCCGTTGTCCCCTCCCCCGCCCTCATTGCCGGCGGCGAACACGTACAGGATCGGCTGGTCGCCGGTGATGTCCGGCAGGGCATCCCGGACGGCGGCGTCGTAGGAGGCCGAGATCGAGTTATACTCCAGCACCCCGGGGATCAGAATCGGGACACCGTTGGAAGTGATGATCCGTGGGCGGCTGGGATATCCCCAACTGTTGTTCGACAACGGTGCATTCGTCCGGCCGGTGGCGCCGTTGAGGCTCAGGTTTGTCCTGGCGTACGTCTCCTGCAGGAACTGGTCCGAAACGAGCGGCCCCGCCTCCAGTTCGATGGGCAAGACGAAAAGTCGGGCAGCGGTCGCTCGCCCGCCGAACTCTGCATTGGTCACGGAACCCTGTGCCTTCTCCACATCCGCAGAACGCTCCCCTGTGCCAGCGATCGTACCGGCCACGTGGGTGCCGTGACCGACAGGGTCGACGAAGGACGCGGGATCCGCCGCGAACACCCGGCCCGCGAGGTCGGGGTGGGTATTGTCGACACCGCTGTCGTTGATGTTGATGAGGATGTTCGAACCCGTCAGTCCCAGCGTACGGGTCAGGTTCGTGAAATTCTCAGAGGATTCGAGGAGGAACCCGGCACGGTCATTGGCGGTCTGGCGGGCATGGACCTCTTCAACCAGCGTGACCCCGGGCAGACGGGCCAAGGCAACAATGCTTCCGGCGGGTGCACTGACCGTGACCAACTCACCGTACGGCCCGCGCTGGCGAAGCAGCGGCTTCGCGCCAAGCGCCTGAACCGCAGCCAACGTCTGGTCGACGTCCAGCAGGGTCAGCATCAACATCTCCGGAACATCCATCTGCTGCATCACCGCCTGGGCCAGACCTGGCTCGAGCTTGAAGTGCGGTTCGTTGGGAAGGATGGCCGCAACTTCGGAAGCCCCGGTCAGGGATTCAGCAACGGCAGGAGTGGCCTGGACCAGGTAGGCGTTGTTCGGGATATAGGAGATCACCCGAGCCCCCAGCATCGCCAACTGGCGCTTGAGGGCATCCGAGCTGGTGCCCCGCCCCTGCACGACATACGTCCCGGGATCCTCCCCGCTCCGCAGGTTCTCCGGAACCTTCACCGGCTGCTCGCTGGTGGTATCGACCATCGCGTTCCGCAACAGGATCGCCCGATCATTCCGCATCAACTCGCCGAGGCGCGCCTGCGTGTTTCGAGTGCGGTGCGGAAACTGGGCGTCCGCGCCCGGAATCGGAGCACCCACAGGAATCGATTCGATGGCGACCCACCGGGCCCTGGCAGAGGTCAGCTTGAGCCGCACGGGCTCTGCGGGACTCGAGGCGGGCCGCGCCACCGGCGCCGCGACGACTGCTTCCGCAGCGGGCGTGGTGAAAGGAGGCTGGGGGCGCGACCACCGATGGACCGCAAAACCGAGGATTGCGGCGAGGAGGACGACCGGTGCGATTCGGCGAAGTGGGCGCATGGGGATCGGAGGCGTTGGCGCGCGGAACATCACGAAAAATGTGGGGAATGCCGGATCTCAGTTCTCCGGGGTCAGGACACGGTGATCCTCAACCACAGGCTTCAGCTGGCCCGGCCGTGGCGCACCGTCGAAACGGACGACAGTGCGCGTGGCGAACTCGCCGGTAACGACGTAGTTCGTGCAGAGACCGAAGAACACCCCAGGCCGGGTCACGATCGAGTTGGGTGCCGGCTTGAGGGATTGGCCGAACGCATAGATGACCACGCGAGGCTCATCCGTGCGCAACAGCGACAGCGTCTGCTGCGGAATCATCTCGAGGACTTCGTCCGGAATCTGCGCTGGAGTCGTGGTCGCGTTGAACGGCCGTACGTAGGGGGAGAACTGCTCCAGGATAAGCCCATTGTTCGTCACGGATCCCACGCTCAGCGCAGGCGAGGCGAGGACGTGCCCCATCTTGGGGAAGGTCCCTCCGGGGAACGTGGTCCGAGCCGTGTTGATGCTCTCGACAATTGTCCGCATCTGTTGGCTCGCCGGTTCAATGAACTGCCGCTGCAACGTCAGCGAATTGGGCGCGTCGTTGGTCAGGATGGGCACGCCGGAAAGCACCGCCGACCACGCGGCAATGTTGGTCTGGTTGACAGAGAGCAAACCCTTCGCGGCGTTGTCATTCACCGCGGTCGTGAACAGGTCGAGGATCGCCCAGTCGTTCTCCGGCCGGGTCAGCGCGTTCCCCGTCCAGGCCGCCCAGCTCTTCTGGCCCAGGAATCGGTCCAGAACCCGTTGGGACCCGACCTCAGGACGACGGCCCTTGAGGTAAACCGTCTGCCAAGGCGTTCCGCGATGGACGCGTCCGATCCAACCGACAGACGGGAACTTGTTCGTGGGAAAATTCCAGTCATCGGACCGCCGGACCAGCGGGTCCTTGTAGGCGACGTCGTAAGCGGTGCTGTTCGCGTCGGTCACCCCGAGATCAACCGAGGTTCCCAACACCGGGTTCACACCCCAGGGGGCATGCGCGCTGACCACCTTCGGACGATTGCCCAACTGATTCGTGAAGTAACGTTCCTCGGAAGCCAGTCGCGAACCCAGGGCCGGCTGCAAGCGGGTACCGTCCGGCAGGATCGCCTCCACCCGCCCCTCGGGCGAGGTGAACACCGTCTGGCCCGGGGCCAGATCATCGATGGTGTAATGGACGAGCGGATCGTTGGCCTGACGACGATCGGTCAGGAGCATGACGGGCGAAGGCGTGAAGGCGGCCTGCACCGAGGCGGTGCCAAAGCGCGCCAGGAACTGGGGTGTCAACTGCGTGGTCGGACGGCGCAGTTGCCGGTAGAGGAAGTAGTACAATCCGTCCTTCTCGATCTCGATCTGCGAATCCGAAAGCCGCAGCCCGGTGGCATCCCGCCAAAGGCTGGCCGGCGTGAAGAGCGCGAGACCGTTGGAGTTGATGCCCATCGAGGCATTCAACTGCTGGCCAATGCCCCGCGTGACCAGCGCGCCGCCCGGGTACTGGTTGGTTTCCCAGAACCCGTACATGGAAACGTCACCTGCCGAACCGGTGCCGGGCAGACCGAACATCCGGAGGACGTTGGTCTCGTAGAGAACGCTCTTGATGTTCACCACGTCGAGCAGGCGCCCCGAAGGCTGGTCGATCAGCGCATAGACGAGTCGATTCGTGAACGCGAGGGTCAACCGCGGCATCGGTGCCGTCACTGGAACATATCCACCATTGGCCTGCCCCGCGGGCAACACCGTGCGGCGGATGTGATCGTATACAAAGTTCGTCGAGACCAACGCGCTCAGCGGGGTCATGTACTGGCCAGGAAGCCACGTCCCGGCAGGAATCGTTGCCGACGCGCGGCGGATACCGTCCGTGAACACCCGGGGCCGGGCTGTGGGCGCGTCATTTTCATCGATGACCGCGAACGAGAAGAAGTTGGTCGCCACGATGGTCACCGCGTTGCGGTTCGACAACGTCTGGTAGGAGTTCCACGCCTCCATGCCGAGGGTGTTGGAGATGTCGAAGCGGTACTGGGCTTCCGTCAGGAACCGTGAATCGGTCCAGGGCCGGTCATTGGTGCGCACCAACGCATCGGTGGGCAGACGCTTCGAGATGCGAAGCCGGCGGGTCGTCTGGAGTCGCGATTGCCAGAAGCCTTCCTGGAAATTGGGCAACCCCTTCTTCGCTCCCACAACCCACGGGATGTTGTAGGCGTTGAAGTCGAGTCCATCGGCGACGATCTCGTCGGCGATCGGAGAGGTGGAAAGGCGTTCGACCTGCCGCGGATCATCCAGGTCCAGCCATTGGCGCGTGAGAGGTGTCGCGTTCTGCACCTCCACGAATCCCGCCAGGCGGACCAGGTTGGCACCATTGGTGAAGTGCCGGTAGAGCACCGGACGGAAGGTCGTGGGGATGTCTGCCGTAGGCCGTCCCGGACGCGCCAGGGAGGCATAATGGGTGGCGTCGTAGATGTTCGCGGCGACCTGGGCCAATCGATGCACGCGCCCATCCCATCGGTAGATCGCGCCGGCACCCTGCCGGTTGGTTCCAGCCACAGGGATACCGTGCCCGAGGTGAGCCGTACGCGGAGCCGAAAGCAGGTTGAGGTCCGGCAAACCGTTGGTGAACTCAGACAGCAGGAGCCGATGGACCGCGTTGGTGTACCATTCGATGGGTGCCCAATCCCGGAATTGGGTCACGTCGGCGCTCGTCGCCAGATCCCGGTTCACGTCGCCATCCGGCGCGTAATTCAGGTTGAGCTTGGCTCGACGATAGAAGAGTCCGGCTGCGTTCGTGCCTGATTCAAATCGTCCGTCTCCCGTGTCCGTGCCCAGGCTGCCGAGCATCCGGTAGAACGTATTCTGGTCGTACGTGCTCCGGAGGAGGGCCCCGGAGAAATCCCGGCGACCGATCAGGCGTTCCTGCAGATCGGTGCCGACCGTACCATCGATCAACCGGGTCATGTCATGGATCTGACGCGAATTGTCCGACCCGGTCCACGGCGTGGTCAGGTTGTCCTCGCCCGAGCTGGCCAGGAAGACGTCCTGCGGCCGCCGGAACTCGGCCAGCGTCACAGGAATCGGGCCGTCCGACTTGGTGTCATAGGCATCGATCGCGAAGGGAGTCGTCCCCCCATAATAGTTTCCGGGATTCAGCCCGAGGTTTGGACCGCGACGGAACCGGTACAACCGGTCCGCATCGGTAAACGCGAGACCGAGCGAAAAGCTTCCGAGCGCGGGCCGGTACTGGTAGGCAAAGAGGGAGGTGGGAGCGAGGGGCTTCCAGACGTTGGTGTTCAGGTCGGCCAGGTAACCGGCCATGTTCATTTCCCATCCACCGACACCCTGATTGCGGAGGAAGCCGCTGGCGTCCGTCCTCCGTCCCTTGACCTCGTTGTGCGCGTAATTGATGTCGAGGGTCTTTCCGGCCGGCAGGATGATGTACGCATAGCGCATCAGGAACCGGTTGGTCCCACTGTGGATGGCGTCGCTGTGTTCGCGGACGCCGATCCATTGGGGATCACCCGCCATGTCGTTCGTTCCAAACAACCGGCCCCGTTGGTCGTAGGTCAACTGAACCCCATTCGTGTCGAACCGCCCGTTGCGGTTGAGATCGAGATAGAATCGGAAGTCCGGATTGAAATTGGGACTGCGGTTGGTCTGCACGAAGACCGGCGGGCGCGGATCGAAGTACAGGTTCATCAAGGACGCGCGGTACAGCTGCACGTCCGAGCTGTTGTTCAGCGAGAAGATCGGGGCTCCATCCGCCCGGTAATAGGTCGTGGCATTCGTTAGGATCGACGGGTCGAGAGGCGCCAGCAGGTTGGGATCGCCGTTCGCCATCGCCTGCAACTGGGCAACGTTCAGGGTCGCCGTCGTCCAGTTGGTCGAAACCGCCAGGTCAAAGCTCGCACGGTTGGTCGAACCGATGATCCGGCCGGCGATCTCCGCCTGAGCGCGCTGCAAGGCGGTCTCGGCCGCGTACTGCGCGTCCAGTTGCTCGGCCGCCGCACCCACGGACGCACGATCCTGCCGGGTCACAGCAAGGAACGCCACGGCGGTGATGGTCACCACCGACAGCATGATCAGGGTGATGATCAGCGCGATGCCGCGTTGTTGTGTTCGGTTCATCGGAGGTAGGGGCGCAGCGGAACGCGTTGCCGGAAGCTCTGGATGCGCGCCAGATTGTTGGTGAGGAATTTGTTCCGGATACCCGGGTTGTCAGGAAGGGAGCGGTACTGCTCCAGCAACCGCGGTTCCAGGGCATCCACCTCGATCTCCACCGAGGCCGGCATGGCCGTGCCGGAAAAGGTTGTTTCCGTGAGAAGCCCGTCGAGCACGTGACTCAGGAGCACCGGCGCCAGCGGCGCCACCGCAGGAATCGATGCCGGAACCGTGGAGGGACGCACCGGAAGTTCGTTCGTTGGATAACCCACGTTGTACGGCCGCCCCAGGGCGTCATAGGGCGTGACGCGGAAATTGAGGACACCATCCAGAACCCGGGCCGCATTCGTGCGGTAGGGCATCAGGGTGGCCGTCGATCCAGCGAATGGACGCTCCAGCACATGCTCGAACAGATTCGGCGCCGCGGAACGTCCACGCACCAGGAAGCGGACGGGCGTGTTCGTCACCGTGGTCTCACCGGGGATCCGCTGGGCCTGACCACGGTCCTCATACCGGTAGAGTGTGCCGATCGGCGGGGAGGTCTTCGACACCGGTGTTTCCTCGGACGCGATGAAGTATCCAAACACCGACCACTGTTGGTCGGTGATGTTGCGCACGCCAAAGAACTCCTGAAGCACCGGTTGCCGCTCCTGGAACAGCGCCTCCTGATTCTGGATCAGGGAGGCCGGCACCGAGAGCCGGGAAAGGAAGTGCGGACCATCGAACACACCCGCAGGCCTGGCCTGCTCCAGATCCCGGGTCAGGAGTTCGAGCGCCGACCGCGAACCCTCGAACACGTCGACCTGCCCCACGCTGCCGCGAAGGGCCCGCTGGGTCTGGTCGAACATCGCGTACAACGCGAGGATCACGAGGCTGAGCAACCCGACGGCCACCAGCATTTCGATCAGCGAGAAGCCCCGGAGGACCGCACGCTTCATGGAGTTTCCAAGACGCATGGGAGTCTCAGTTCAGCGACGTGAGGGCATTGGTCCGTCCGCCATTGAAGCGGAAGGCCGAATGGGCGGTGCCAAGGAAATTGGTCGTCAGGAGATCCCGATCTCCAAGGATGAGCGTCCGGAAGGTCCGCCGGCTGTTCCCGGTCTGGAAATCCGAGCCAACCCGGAACACCGGCCAGGCAAAGGTCAGGCGCAGTTCCGACAAACCCTGGTCGATCCGGAAGGTCTGGTTGGCCACGATGTTGGAGACCACCAGGTTGGTATAGGGTGCCAGGGTCACGGGAGCCCGGGTCGCGGCACCCTGCGTTTCCGCCGTGACCAGATAGCGAAGCGCGGTCTGAAGCCGACCGGAACTCGGCTGCAACCCGTCATCGCGGTAGGCCTTCTCGGAAAACGGGCTGCTGAAGGAGCGGAACTGGGCGGTCACGTCGTTCGTGACCAACCCACGACGCACCACCTCGAACCGCGGCGTGCTCATCAACGCCGTGACCTGCCAGGAGGCCGTCAGGGGAATCACCGTGCCGGGCAGCGTCTCGGTGTAGTTCGGCCCGCGGAAGTAAAAGTCCTGCGCCTCGGCTCCCGTCCGGCGCCAGTGGATGAAATCCACCTGCTGGATCAGATCGGGAATCGACATCGATCCGCTGCGCAGGGACTCGATCAGGAACTGCGCGTCCTGCGCCACGATGGTTTCCTCGCGGTTCTGCTTCTGGACGTTCAGCCCCGAGGGCAAGACACCGATGATGGCCGTCAGCGCGATGCCGATCACCGCAATGCAAAGGGCCAGTTCCGTCAGCGTGAACGCGGCCTCGGCTCCGGTTGTGCGTCGTTCGGTTCTCATCACTTCGGCAGGTTTTTCAACAGGCGGGCGCGCCCGGTGTAATAGGAAATTCGGATCAACCCGTTGGTGTAACCAAAGCGGGGGGTCTCGACGAGGTCGACCGCCCCGGGACGAGGCTGGCCATCCGGTTGGCGCGGCAGGAACACGGAGCCCGGCCCGACCGCCAGGATCACGTCGTCACCCGGCAGCACGTCGCGCCCCAGCGCATCGCGCAACCCGGCATAGGTGATGTCAGCAATGCGTCCGCTCGGATCGAAGGCGATGAACGGCAGCACCGGCATGCGGTCCACGCCGTTCCAGATGGGTGCCGTGCCCGAATAATGGGTCCGCAGCTCCGCGCCCGGAATCACGAGCGGGAATGGGAACCGCGCCTGCGGCAACGTGTGCGAACGGTTCGTGACCGCCGGTCCTGTGGGTCCATCGGACAAACCCATCATCTCCTTCGAGAAGACCACGCCTTGGGGCAGCGACCGCCACTCGGTCAGGTAACGCGGCCGTTCCACCCCCGGTTGTTCACCCAACCGGCGCTGGGTGTAGATCGCGTATGAGGAGAACTGCCCGTAGAGGACGTTCGAAAGCACCGTCAGGGCTTCCGTGCGGAACGTTCCGTACTGGGCAGGCAACCGGAGGAAGGTCTGCTGCTGGTCCCACGCGTTGGTCGGCGCGAACACCATGTAGACCGTCGAACGGTTCTTGATGGCCAGCTGCCGCGCGAATTTCAGGTCGTCCACGACCTGCCGCTGGGCGGCGGTGAATGCGTTGGACGCACCCAACCCCTTGAACGCCGGCACCGCCAGCGCCGCCAGGGCACCCATGATCGCCAGCACCACCAGCAACTCGATCAGCGTGAACGCCAACCGGTGTGGTCTGGGACTGGATGTTCGTACGGGGTTCATGAGGCTTGGGTGCCCTGCGGGCTTACTTCCAGCTGTAGAGGTTGTCGGCGTTGACCGTTCCCTTGGCGGTCTGGCCTGCCGAATCCCGGCCGAAGTCCACCTGCCCATCCGGCCCGAGTGAATACACGGCCACCGGCACGTTCAGGAACTCACGCTCGTTTCCGCCCGTCCGGAAGAACGGGTTGCGCACCCGACCATCGCCGTCGAGGTCCACGATCACGATGAAAGGGAAACCCCAGGCGTCACGGAAGACGCCATCTTCTTCGGCCACGCGATCCGGCTTCCGGCCGGTTTCGGACCGCACCGTCAGGAAGATCTCCTGCTGGGGATTAAGCTCGTTCCCCTTGTTGATGATCTCGCCGTTGATCGTGCGCTGTTCGCGCAGGAGGATCGTCATCAACTCGGCGTTGCTCACCTGCCAGGCGTTGCCCGAACGGTTCGGGACCTGCGCGTAGGTCGCCCCAGCCTTCGAGGCCGGCAGCTGCCCGCCTTCCTGCTGCGTCCCATAGGTGTAATCCGGCTGATCCACCGTCACCGCCGCACGCGTCCGGGCGGACGTCGGCATCCGGGAATACTTGGTCTGATACGCCTGCACCGCCCCCGCCAGGTTCGCCATCTGCGTCAGGCACTGCTTCTTCTTGGCGTTCAGGGAAATACGGGACACGGCCGGCAACAGCATGCCCGCCAGGATCGCGATGATGGCTATGACGACGAGCAACTCAATCAGCGTGAAGCCGCTGCGGTGCCCTTGTTGGATTCGGGGTTTCATGCTCTGAAATGGTCCGTTGTCGGGTTCGGGTACTTCAATTCCTCCAGTTGCCGATGATCTCCTTGCGTCCACGCACGATGATCTCAGCCCAAAGATCGTAGCTGCCAGGGTTGTGCACCGGATTGCTCGAGTTGTACCGCCACGGATTCAACCGGGGACGGGACGGAATCGGCGGCGGAAAACCACTGTTCGCCGGAGGCCACGGGACAGGAGCCACCAGCAACTCGATGTCCGGATTCTGGGAAAGCTCCGCGTGCTGGCTTTCCTTGAAGTCCATCCGGAACAACCGCCGTACCCCGTTGGTCAGCTGGGCGTTCACAAAACCGTCCCGGGCAAACACCGCCTCGAGCTGGTTCGGCGTCAACCGCACATCCGCTCGGTCCTGATCACCCACCGGAACGAAATAACCCTCGCTCCCCTGCCGCACCACCATCACCCCGGTCAGTTCGTAGAACAGCGGGTTGATCACCGGATTCACCACCGGCATGCCGTCCGCATCTCGACCCGTCACATGATCTGGCGGGTAGACCCCGAAGCGAGCCTTGTACGCCTCGATGCCCGTGATGAGCTTCTGCAACTCGGACCGCGTGCGGCTCTCGCGGATCCGCGCCGTCGCTTGTGGCGCCAATCCCACCAGCAGGCCTGCCAGAATGGCGATCACCGAGATCACGACCAGCAGCTCAATCAGCGTGAAGCCCGCTTGGGCGGTCTGCTTCACCATGTTTTTCGGCGCTTTCATGCAGGCGGAAAGGGGACTTGGTACACGCTTCAACTCAACGGTCACGCATTTCTTTCTCCATGCGCTCACTCAGCCACTGTTTGATCATGCTCTGATAGTTGAGGTATCTGGACCGAGCCATTCGCTTGATTCGTGCCAACATCCTCGGGTCCATCCGCAAAGTGATCGTTACGGACTCCGAACCCTCCGACATCGCCGTCGCGGCTCCCTCCATCAGGCGTAGGTCCACCTGGTGCTCCTGCCAGTACGCCGCCTCCACCTGTTCGCCATCGAACAGTGGCACATCCTCCCACGAGGTGATGGATTCCAGCGCCATGATCAGAGCTCCACGCGGACCGGTTCATGCCGACAACGCCTGATTGAGCCGACGTTGGTAGAAGTACTCTTCCAACTCGGTGAAGGGTCGCGAGAGGATAACGCGGATCATCTTCCCGTTCGTCCGGTACACGCTGAACAACCCCAATCCCCCGGCAGACCGCCCAAGGTTGAAGTATCTCGACTGTACCGAGAACCGCGTCGAATCCGGCAGCAACCGCACTGCAAACGGATCCTCAAACGACTCTTCGATCTCCGTTACCGTCAAAGACCCGGCGACTTCAAACGGCGGATTGTTCCAATCAAACTCCATCGGTCCTCTCCGCCGTCATGGCATCGCCCATTCATTGTCCGTACATTGTATTTACAGGAAGTCAGACCGACGGGTCAAGGAACCGTCACGGCCTTTTTCATCCTCCCCCGCGCTGAAGGCCGGGTGCCCCCACCCGGCGGGGCCCATTCCCCAAACGTAGTTGCCGACGTCAGGAGGCATTGGAAAAGAGTCTCCGCCCCAGCCTCCTTACGTCGTCTGCTACATGCGTAGTTGCCAACATCAGGAGGCATTGGTCAAGGGCACCGACCCTAGCCTCCTTACGGCGTCTGCTACCACTCTGGCCA
>Ga0172372_10001080_pt1 | contig 42156 bp, 29 predicted proteins | sample LakKiv5m_2_FD_114544 | JGI IMG/M metagenome (GOLD analysis project Ga0172372, IMG submission 114544) | Freshwater microbial communities from Kabuno Bay, South-Kivu, Congo - kab_092012_9.5m | ecosystem: Environmental > Aquatic > Freshwater > Lake | place: Democratic Republic of the Congo...
ATGAGAACACGGGTGCGGGAGGGGAGAAGATCGCTCACGGGGACGAGAGTTCCGATTCGGGTTTGAAGATTCAAGTGCGCCCAATCTGCGCGCCCGGTTCGGTGGCTGTGAATCGGCCTCCGTTTGCATCTGGGCGTCGCATATGCGACGCGCGGATGCAAACGGCGGAATACTCAGGGGGGCTGATTCGCCATGCTCCGCACGGGACGGGGTGGCGACGTCCTCGTCGCCGTTCCCAAGACATACCTGGGGCGATGGGGACACCATCGCCACGGAACCATTTCCCTGGGGAGGAAGTTCCGAGATGTGCCCAATCTCAAAGAACGTTGAATCGGAATGTTGACATCTTTTGGGGGCGCAGCATTCTTTCGGCCCGTTCGGGGCCTCGGTAGCTCAATGGCAGAGCAGCTGACTCTTAATCAGTTGGTTCTAGGTTCAAGTCCTAGCCGGGGCACCAACTTCAGGTGCGCGTAGGCAGCAGTGGTGATCAAGGTGAACAAAACCTTGTCCTGTATATGCCCATCCAGTTTCAGGATCACAACCCTCACGACGATCTGGAACACGCCATTCCGCCTTATTCCTCCTTCATCCCCATGCACGCCTTCCGTTTCATTGATCGTCTCGCCCAACCTTCCGGCCTGATTTTCTCCAACCACGTGGCACATCGGTCCTGGTCGGCGCTGGCAGTCACGCTTGCCTTGACCGCGGGCGCCGCAGGCCAGGCGATGGCGCAGACGCTGGTCTACGACAACACGACCCACGTCCGCACGAATCTCGTCTACAAGTTTTCCCGTGAGTATGGGGATGAGGTCTTTCTGGAGGCTGGCTACCGGACCGTCAGCGAGTTCGCCTTCCAGTACTTTGGCGATTTCAACCCCACCAATCGAGTCGGCGCTTCCGCCGTGGTGCGTTTTTACGAGAACGACGGAGTCGATGGATTTCCCGGGCCCAAGACAGCGCTGATGCCGAAGACGGTCTTGTGGGAAAGTCCGTCGATCCCACTCTTGCCTGGGTACAATCTGGTCACACTCGGGGTTCCCCTCGTTGACGTGCCTGACAGCTTTACCTGGACGGTGAAGTTTTCCGGAGTCACGGGTGCGAACCAGGATGCCGCAGGATTGGTGCTTGCAGATCCACCGACAGTGGGCCAGCCATTGCCTGACGGGCGGTTCGGCAGTTACTGGGATGCGTGGATCCGGGATGATCCGAACCGTGAAGATGGTTGGTCGCTGATCAACTTTGGATTTAGACCAAATGATCCCAAGGCAAATTTCTATGCGCAGATCCGGGCGGTACCTGAGCCACAGACCTGGGGCTTGTTGGTGGCAGGTGGTGTGTTGCTGGCACTGGGATGCCACCGACGGCGTTGAGCGTGCCTGATCGGGCTCCGGATTCATGAACGCCCCGGAGATCCTTGATGTGGCGGAAGGCCCGGTCGTGCGGCCTGTGTTGCGGGTTTTGATCGTCGAGGACTCAGGGGTGGACGCCCGTGTCCTGGTCAACCTCCTCCGCGGCGGCGGTTGGCAGGTGGAACATCGACGGGTCGAGACCGGCCCGGCCTTGGCCGAAGCGCTGGCCAACGGAAGTTGGGACGTGATCCTCTCTGATCACAACCTGCCCGAACTCTCCGCCCCACGCGCGCTCGCGATCCTTCAGGAGTCTGGAAAGGACATCCCCTTCCTGATCGTGTCCGGCGGGATCGAAGAAGGGGTGGCGATCGAAGCCATGAAGGCCGGCGCGCACGACTTCCTGATCAAGGGGGCGTTGGCGCGGTTGGTTCCGGTCGTCCAGCGCGAATTGCGGGAGGTTGGTGTCCGGACAGCCCGGCGCAATGCGGAACTGTCCCTGAGGGAATCCGAACTCCGGTATCGATCCGTCTGGGAGAATTCAACGGATGCGGTGTTGTTGATGGATCTGGAGGGCGTCATCCGGTTCGCCAATCCGGCCGTGGCGACCGTCTTTGGCCGGGATCCCTCTGCGGTGGTTGGCAGGACATTGGATGTCCTCCAGCCGCCCGACGATCCCCCGGGGACGTGGTGGATGGTCGCTCGGCGCGACGGAGTCCGGGTGCTGGAGTCGTTTACCATCCGATCGGACGGCAACTGGACACCGGTGGAAATCGCCTTCAACGAGATGGCGACCGGTGGCCAGCAATGGGTGGTGGCGTTTGCGCGGGATATCTCTGTCCGTTTGGCGCAACAGGCGGAGTTGGCGAGGAACCGTGAGCAGTTTGCGGTGGTTCGTGAGATCCAACAGCGGTTGTTTCCCCAGTGTTCACCAACCATTCCGGGGATGGAGATTGCGGGTGCCTCACAGCCGGCCGAGTCCGCGGGTGGGGATTATTTCGATTACCTGACCTTGCCGGGCGGGGCGATCGGATTGGTCGTCGCGGATGTTTCCGGTCACGGCGTTGGATCGGCACTTCTGATGGCGGAGGCGCGCGCGTATCTTCGATTGCTTTCCAAGGACGTGGGCGATCCCGGTCTGCTGCTGACGGCGGCCAATCGGGCGCTGGCAGATGATCTTGGAGGGGATCGCTTCATCACCATGGTGCTGGTCCGGATCGATCCGGTGTCGTTGCGGTTGAGCTACGCATCGGCGGGACATCCGGAGGGGCTTGTGTTCGGGGGCGAAGGAGGCGTGAAGGCTTCCCTTCGACGGACGGGGCCGCCTTTGGGGCGGCGGGCGGAAGTTCTTTATGTCAACGGCCCGGATCTGACGCTGGAAGCCGGCGATACCCTGCTGCTGGTGACGGATGGGATCGATGAGGCGCTGGATGCCGCCCAGACGGACTGTTTTGGGCTGGACCGGGCGCGGGAGGAGATCCAGCGGCAGGTTGCGTCGCCGGCCGCCGAAGCGGTGGAGCGGCTTTGCGGGGCAGTGAGGCGTTATACCGAGCCCCATGCGCCGGCAGATGACCTGACGGTGCTGATGGCTCGGATCCTCGCGAAGGTGACTGTCTGATCAGAAGATTCGCGGGGAAGATCGAGACTTCGAATCCCCGGCTGCGAGCGGTTTGGTGATGACCTCAGGGTCACGACGGGAGTGGTTCCGGCGCTGGCGGGAGGGGGTGATCGACGGTTAAATCAACTTTGGTGAAGAAAACCATTGATGGTTCGCCGTATGTCCGTATTTTCCGCGTCGCCTTCACGGCAGACCGGTCGGGACGTAGCGTAGCTTGGTAGCGCGTCTGAATGGGGTTCAGAAGGTCGTGAGTTCAAATCTCACCGTCCCGACCATCTTCTCTTCTTCCCCCCTTCGCATTCTTCCTGATGAACGTTTTCAGGAGGCCCCGGCTGTCGACACCTTGCTTGCGGCCGCCAACAAGGCGCTGAAGCGTCCCGAGCTCTTCTCCAGGCTGTCCCAGGTCCCTTGCTCGACAATCTTGCCGTGTTCGAGAACGACGATCATGTCGGCGTTCCGGATGGTGCTGAGCCGGTGTGCTATGACCACCGAAGTGCGGCCGGAGCGTGCCTCGTCGAGGGCGGCCTGGACTTCGCGTTCGCTGACGTTGTCGAGGGCGGAGGTGGCTTCGTCGAGGATGAGGAGTTGCGGATCGCGGACCATCGCGCGGGCGATTGCGAGTCGCTGCTTCTGGCCTCCGGAGAGCATGGTTCCGCGCTCGCCGACAACGGAGTCAAGGCCAGCTGGCAGCTGCGCGACCACATCGCCGAGGTGGGCGACCCGGATCGAGTTTTCGATATCGGCGGGAGTGCAACCGGAGCATCCGACGGTGATGTTGTGCCGGATGCTCTCGTTGAACAGGAAGGCTTCCTGTTCGACCATGCCCAGACGGCGATGCCAGGAGTCGGCGGTAAAGTCCCAGAAGTCGGTTCCGTCAATCAGGATGCGTCCCGTGGTAGGTTCCCGAAGCCTGAGGAGGAGGCTGGCGAGGGTCGTCTTGCCGGAGCCTGAGCTGCCGACAAGAGCGACGGTCTTTCCGGCGGGGATGGTCAGGTTGATGTCGGAAAGGGCCACCTTTCCATTGGGAAACGTGAAGCCGAGGCCCTCGATGCGGACCTCCTTCTCGACCCGTTCGAACACATTGTTTCCGAATGGGCGGGAGGGGAACAAGGGAACGCCCAGCCATCGGAGCAATTCGCGGACACCAGCCCCGAAGTAAACGAGTTGGCCGGTGATTCCGTAAAGTTGGTTTAGGAGGGGCAGGAGTCGGATGAGGACCACGCCAATGCCCATCAGGTTGCTGGGATGGAGCCGGCCGGGCTGGATCAGCCACATGTTGGTCAAGGCGAGGAGCAGGACTGCGCCGCTGACAGCGAGGAGCTCGGTCGCCGGGGACATGAGGCTGCCGTAAAAAGTGCCCTTGATTTCGGCTTCACCCAGCTCGTGGTTGAGCTTCGAGAATCGTTGGTAGGACTGCGCCTCCGCTCGGGTGGCCCGGATGACGCGCATCCCTGAGAGCACGCCGCCGATGAATCCGAATAGCTCGCGCTGGATATTCGACCGTTGGTCGCCGTGATGTTTGAGCTTTCGGAAGAAGAGGAGGCTGATGCTGGCAACGACCACCATCAGGCAGAGGATTCCGAGCGAGAACTCCCACGACACGTAGACAAGGCCACAAAGGTAGAAAAGGGCGAGCAGTGCCCTTTGGATGAAGAGGATCAGGAAGTCTACAGCTCCCTGGGTTCGGATCGTTTCGGTCGTGTAGGCGCTGAGCATCTCGCCCGCGGGCCGTTGCTCGAAGACGTGAAGGCTTGCGCGCTGCAAACGCTTGTAGAGTGCGTCACGAAGGTTGGTGGACACGTCCCTCCCGAACCGGGCCTGTAGCCGCTGGTAGATGATGAAGAGGGTGTTCTTGGCCGCGATGGCACCGATGACAAGGGTGGCAAAGAGCCAGACAAAGAAGCTGCTGCCCCGGCCGGGGAACATCTGTGGGATCTGTCCCAGATATTGGCCCGTCAGGTAATCCTCAGGCTTGTTCTGGAACAAGGCGATCAGGGGAACCAGCAACCCGATGCCAACCATTTCGAAGATGGCTGACAGGGTGGCGCACAGGATGATCGCGACCACGAGCCACGGCCTCGCTCCAATGTATGGCCTCAATCTGAAAAGATTGGCCACGATCTCGTACATCTGCCGGTACCAGTTTGACATCGATTCAGTGGAACGTTTTTCCCGCAACTGCGAGGGCGGAGGTGATAGTGGAAGGAGAGTGAGTTGCGGGGCAAGGTTGCATGCCCAACATCAACGTTTCCAACGGCTCCATTCGAGTCCCGGGCGATCCACCCGGAACTGGACGACCCGCATGGATTTTGCTTCGGTGACATAGGCAGTACACCCATCGGGTCCGCCAAAGCATATGTTGGAGGGATTGGGACCCAGGACATCGACCTCGCGCAGGATCTCGCCCTTGGACGAAAGCTTCACGACGGTGCCTTTCCCGTGGCGGGTGACGTAGAGATTGCCATCGACGTCGGCGCGCATGCCATCAAAGCCGAAGTCATCAAATTTCCGCAGCAGCCTTTTGTTGGACAGGGAGCCGTTGGTGGCCCGATCGAAGACCCAGATGTTTCGTTGGACGCTTTCGTTGACGTAGACACGGCGTCCGTCCGGGCTGACCTCAATGCCGTTGGTGGTGCCCATGTCGCCGGATTCGAGATGGCACCTGCCATCCGGGGTGATCCGCCAGACCTGACCCGTGCCGGTCTTCCAGTTCGGGTCGCTGGCGTACAGCGTGCCGTCCTGGGCGATGGCGAGATCGTTCGGTTGGTTCATCGCCGGGTTGTGCACCAGGACTGTGACAGCCCGTGTGGTGGGATCGACGCGCAGGACGTTGTGGCCGGTGTAGTCGGCGACGAACATGACGCCCTGCGGGTTGAAGCGGATCCCGTTCCCCGCGCTCTTCTCGGGAAGTGCGACGAAGAGTTCCGAGCGGCCGTCAGGCGTCACGCGTCCGATGTTCCGGGCCTCGCGGAAGCTGACGCAATACAGGTTGCCGGAGCGGTCGCAGGCGGGACCTTCGATGCCCCCGGTGAATTCACCGGTCGTGAGGAACGAGGCCTTGAAGAGCGGGTCATCGGCGGCGGAGAGAGTGGTTGCCGCGATCGCGGCGAGGATCGGAACCAGCGAGGAACGGGCAAGGGCGCGACGCATGGAGGGTGACTATCGGAATCCATGGTCCCGCCAAGACAAAACGCAGGGATGCTGTGCTTGAAGGCCGGGTGCCATCACCCGGCGTGAGGTTCCAAGGTTCCAGATGCCCGTCACCCGACGCCGTCGCCGCGTGAGGGCACGCGGCCTTCACCGGGAGTTTCCAGATGGCGGATCCCAGTGGCTAGAAGCCCGTGGCCCTCGCCCGTTGCGGGCGAGGGCGGGAATCCAGCTTACTCGTAGATGTTACCGTTGCCGGCGGGGCGGGCCATGCGGCCCCACTTTTCCCAGCCCTGGATTGGGTGCTCCTTCATGAGTTCCTCGACCATGTAGAAGTCGGCGCGGCCCTTGGTCTTCTCGCGCACCTTCGCGACCTGGGCCGGGGTGATCAGGGGCAGGTTGTTGCCGAACGACTGCCGGACGTAGCTGAGCACGGCGGCGACTTCCTCGTCGTTCAGCAAGCCGGCGAACCCGAGCATGGGAGGCACGCCGTTGTTGGGATTGAGGCGTTGGCCGTTGATCTCGAGGGGCCCCCAGAGGCCCTTGAGGACGACCTTGATGAGGCGGTCATCGTCCGCGAGCCACGGATTGCCGGGGACGTTGAACGGCGGGTAGATGCCAGGGGTACCGGTGCCGGAGAACTGATGGCAGGTGGCGCAGTGGGCGTCGCGGTGGAAGACCTCCTTGCCGAGGGCGTACACCTTCTGTTCGGCAGCGGAGAGTTGGCGGGTGGGACCGAACTCGCGTTGATCGTCGGCTGGCGGGGCTTCGCCGAGCTTCAGCTTGCCGGCCAGGTAGTCGGCGGCGCGGGGATTGGAGGCGAGGATCTGGGGATCCGAACCCGTCAGGGCGGCCACGTCATCCTTGAGGGTCGTAGCGAGGATCTGGCCCGTGACCGGGCTCATCCATTTGTCGAAGGGATGGCGGAGTGCGTCGAGGACGATCCGGGCTCCGTCAGCGTTGTCGAGCCACGATGCGGCAACGATCGCTTCGAGGCGGACACGACCGTTGGGATCGTTGGCGGCCTGACGAAGCATGGCGACGGCGCTGGGGATCTGGTGAGCGGTGTAGCGGAGGACATGGGCGGCAGCGGCGCGTGCCTTGTGGGACTTGGCATTCAATGCGGCCACAATGAGGCCGGTGTCCGGCTTGTTCTGGGCCCAGGTCGCCCACATGGCCTCGCAGAGGTGGTGTTCGTAGTTGGGATCCGCCTTGTCGAGCTTCGCCACCCATGCACGGACGGCGGGAAGCACCTTCGAAGCCGGGTGCCCACGCAGTTCGCGTCGGGTGCGGTACCGGGTGCGGTACTCCGGGGACTTCAGGTTCTCGAGGAGTTCGGGGATAGGCGCACCAGCGATCTTCGCGGGCTTCACCAGCGGACGGCCCGGATAGGTCACCCGGTAGATGCGGCCGCGCTCGTGGTCGCGGTTCGGATCGCGGGCGTTGTGTTGCATGTGCCCGATGAGGGCGTTGTGCCAGTCGATGAAGTAGAGGGATCCATCCGGCGCGAACTCGAGGTCAACGGGGCGGAAGTTCGGATCGGATGAGCTGATGAGGTCGCCAGCGAGGCTGCCGGTGAAGCCAGAGCCGTCTTCGCGGACAGAGCTGAAGTTGATGCCGAGGAACCCGATCGAATTGCAGGTCATGAAGTGGCCCTGCACGTCATCGGGGAAGTGGCGGGACGAGACGAACTCGGATCCGGAGGTGGGGCGGGAGCGCTTGGGGACGAACTCGCCGGCGCGGCGGATCTCGACGCCGTAGGGCATCTTGGCGGAGATGGGCAGGGCCCAGTAGTTCTCGCCGCTGGAGGCGTCGGAGAGGACGCCCTGTTCCCAGTCGTCGAAGGCCATGCCCCAGGGGTTGTTGACGTCGGACTGGATGTGGCGTTCGAGGCGGAAGTTCTTCGGATCGAAGCGCCACGCGCCACCGTCGTTGCAGCGCTGGGGACCGTACGGGGTCTCGACCTGGCTGTGGAGGAATCGGCCTTCGAGGAGGTAGAACGCACCGGAAGCATCGGCGCTGTAGGCGGAGATGGCGTGGTGGGTGTCGTGGGTGTCGAAGCCGTGCATGAGGATCTCCATGCGGTCGGCCTTGTCGTCCTTGTTGTCGTCGACGAGCAGGCAGAGGTTGGGCTCCTGGGACAGGTAGACGCCTTCGGGGGCGAGTTCGAATCCGATGGGGAGATGGAGGCCGTCGGCGAAGACGGTCTGCTTGTCGGCCTTCCCGTCGCCATTGGTGTCCTCGAAGATCAGGATCTTGTCGTTGGGGCGGGATTCACCCGGCTTGTAGTGCGGGTAGGTGGGCGTGATGGCGACCCAGAGCCGGCCGCGGGCATCAAACGACATCTGGACCGGCTTCCGAAGTTCGGGGAACTCCTTCTCGGAAGCGAAGAGCTCGACCTTGTAGCCGGGCATCACGGTCATCTTGCCGATGGCCTGGACGCCGTCGAGGTACTCGGCGGGGCGCTTGAAATTGGTGGGGACCGGGGACAACGGCTGGGTCTTGGAGTCGTCGACGGCGAGTTGCTTGGTGCGGCCGGCGGCGGTGTCGTGGATCAGCGTGTCGCGCAGGGCCATCATCTGCCGGGTCTTCTGGACTTCCTCCGGGTAATTCTGAGGACCGAACGGGTTGTAGCGTTGGCCGTGGGTGTGGACGCCGTTGACCAGGTTGTAGTCGTTGTTCCAGAAGTAATCCCGTTCCTTGACGGCGGCGTTGACCAGTTCAGCGCTGGTCTTGGATTGGCGCTTCTGCTTCCCGAAGGCGCCGTCGGCGAGGAGGACGCCGAGTTCGGAATAGCCTGCTTCGGTGGGGGCGAATCCGTTGATCGTCAGCGGTGGCAGGTTCTTCCGGGCGTGGCGCTTCCTGGTGGCGTCAAAGAAGTCCACGAACGTCAGGCTGTGCTTCGCGGCGACCTTGCGGATCGCTTCGGTGTAGAGCGCGAGGTTGGCGTTCTCCTTGGCGCCGTCGGGAAGGTCGCGCTTTGCGGAAAGGTTTTCGAAGGCGATGGGCGACACGAGGACGACGCGCGGTGCGGCGGTACCGTTGTACGCCTTGGAGAGCGTGTGTTGGACCCAGGCGTCGAGTTCGGCCTCGAAGTTGGCGACGCGCGACGGGCCGTCGAAGGATTCGTTGTAGCCGAAGAACGCGACGATCGTGTCCGCCTTGAGGTGCGTGAGCCACTGGTCGGGCGTGGAGAAGAATCCCTTGCCGTAGTGCGTGTTCAGTTCCGGGTGGAACTTGTCGGCACCGGGGAAGGCCCACTGCGAGGTGCGTGCCGGATGGGGACGGAATCCGGGGGTGTCGCCCGGGCGGCCCATGTTCCGGACGATGAGGTTCTTGGTCGGGTAGCGGAGGTGGAGTTCGGTCTCCATCCGGCTGTAATAGACATCGCGCTCAGCGAGGCCATTTCCGATGAAAACGATGCGCTCGCCGTCCACTGGCGCGGCCACAGCTTGGGGACGGGCCTGGGTCGCGACGGCCGGTTCCGCGGTGGGAGCGTGGGGACGGTTGTTGGGCTCCTGGGCGCTGGCCGCGCAGGCGACGGCCAGGGCGGCGATCAGGGAGGGGAGGAATTTCATTATTTTGGACAGGTGCTCGTCCGGCGAGTGTGAACCGGATCCATGCTCCTCGGCAATGGCAGGTTCGGGGCAGGGCGATGGGATGGGGCCAATCCGTGTGAGCGCAGCATCAGCTTCCGGCACGAGCGATCTTGGCGAGCCGCTCCCCGGCAGCGAGGAGGGTTTCCTCGCGCTTGGCGAAGTGGAACCGGATAAACCGGTGCTCCGGTTCGCGGAAGAAGCTGGAGCCCGGAACCCCCGCGATTCCGATCTCCCGGATCAGCCACTCGGCTGCGGCCGTGTCGCTCTGAAAGCCCAACGGCGAGATGTCCACCATGACGTAGTACGCGCCTTGGGGTTGGGTGAACTGGAAGCCGGTTTTCTGGAGGCATCCGATGAAGAGATCACGCTTGCGGGTGTAGAGATCGCGCAAGCCCGCATAGTAGGAATCCGGCAGCTCGAGCCCGGCGACCGCGGCTTCCTGCAAGGGGGCGGCAGCGCCCACGGTCAGGAAATCGTGCACCTTGCGCGCCTGGGCGATGACATGCGGCGCGGCTTGGACATAACCGAGTCGCCATCCCGTGATGGAATATGTCTTTGAGAGGGAGTTGCAGGTGATGACGCGGTCCGCGGCGTTGGGTAGGGCTGCGGTGTAGATGTGCTCGCGCGGTTCGAAGACGATGTGTTCGTAGGGTTCGTCGGTGATGACGAACGCATCGTGTTCGGCGGCGAGTTCCAGGATGAAGGTCAGTTCCTCGCGCGTGAACACCTTGCCCGTCGGGTTCGACGGATTGCAGACGACGATGGCCTTGGGTCGCTGGTCGAAGGCCCGACGGAGTTCCTCGCGATCGAAACCAAAGTCCGGTGGACGCAACGGGACATAGATGGGTTCGGCCCCCGAGAGGATCGCGTCGGCGGCGTAGTTTTCGTAGAAGGGCGAGAACACCACGACGCGGTCGCCAGGATTACACGCGGTCATCATGGCGACCATCATGGCTTCGGTGCTGCCGCAGGTGACAACCAGATGTTGGTCGGGGTCGATCTCCAGGCCGGAGAACCGCTGGATCTTCCGCGCGAGGGCCTGCCGGAAGTTGGGCGCGCCCCACGTGACCGCGTATTGATGGCAGGGGCCGCGGGCGGCCTTTTCGAGGGCCTTCAGCAATTCCTCGGGAGGGTCGAAATCCGGGAATCCCTGCGAAAGGTTGATGGCTCCATGCCGGTTGGCGAGCCGGGTCATTCCGCGGATCACGGATTCGGTGAAGACGTTCAGGCGCGTGGCGGTGCGTGGCATGTGATGGGGAGAATGGTTCGGAAGTGGCAGGGGCTGTCCAACGAATTGACAGGAACGTCGCCATCGATGGTCCTGCACTGAGGGATGGCCCCACAATCGATCCCTCCGTAGGGTGATGACATGATCCGGTTTGGATCGCTTGAATTGAAGTCGAACCTGTTCCTGTCGCCGCTGGCGGGATACACAAACCTGCCGTTCCGCATCGTCGTGCGGGAGATCGGTGGCGTGGACTTGTGCACCACCGATCTGGTGAACGCACGCTCCCTGTTGGAGAAGAATCCCAAGGCTTTGAAGCTGGTCGAAACCAACGCGCAGGATCGGCCGCTGTCGGTGCAGTTGTTCGGCGCGGTTCCCAGCGAGATGCGCGACGCGGCGCGGATGTGTGAGGATCTGGGCGCGCTGTCCGTGGACATCAACATGGGCTGTCCGGTCAAGAAGGTGGTCCGCGTGGGCGGTGGCTCTGCGATGATGACCGACCACGCGAGGACCCAGGATCTCGTGCGTGGGATGATCGAGGCGGTGCGGATCCCGGTGACGGCCAAGATGCGGTTGGGATGGGACGACGACAACCTCACTGCGCCCGACCTGGCGGCCGCGCTGGAGGAGGCGGGAATTGCTGCCGTTTTCGTGCACGGACGGACGCGCGAGCAGGGGTTTTCAGGAACCGTCAACCTCGCGGGCATCCGGAGCGTGGTGCAGGCGGTAAAGCGGATTCCGGTCATCGGCAACGGGGACGTCACGACGCCCGAGGCCGCCCGACACATGTTGGAAGTGACCGGTTGTACCGGCATCAGCGCCGGACGGGGCGCCTTCTATGACCCGTGGCTATTCCGGCGTACCCGACATTTGTTGGCCACGGGAGAATTGCTTCCGGAACCAAGTTTCGACGAACGCCTCGCTATCGTGCGTCGCCATCTCGACCTGATGATCGAGGTCTTCGGCGAGAAGTTGGGGTGCGTGATGTTCCGAAAGGTGGCACCTTGGTATGCCAAACGATTCGGGCCGGCATCCGAGTTCAACAAGAAGGTGGTACAGATGTCGACGCGGGCTGAGTTCGAGGCCATCACCGCCAACTACATTTCGTGGCGACGCCAGTTTTGTGATGCGAACGGCGAATTGACCCCTCGGTATCGGCTTTCACCGATGGTGGCCAGCTTCCTTCGGGAAGACGAACCGGCCAGCGCCCGCCGGATCGCAATCCCGGTTCCACAGGGACCTGTGGAAGTCTGGTAGCGGGATTCGGTGACTCGGCGGAATCAACGACGGCCCACTCCACGGATGAGTTCCTGAAAGGCCTCAGGGCGACGAAAAACGACGTACATCACCATGAAAGCCATCATGGCCAGGACGAGGCCCACCACGATGAACGAGATCTGGCGAAAACGTTGGATGCTGTCGGCGAGATGAGTTGAGTCCGAATGACGGGTGGCCTCCCACAGGGCGAGGCGTTCATCGATCATCTTCTGGGCCTTGGCGGGATCAATCAGTTGGTAGGTCCACCACTCGGCCGTCGGGTCGGCGAAGCTGGCCTTGAGGGACTGGACGGTCGTGGCGTCCGCGGGGGCAAAGACCGATCGCCAGTAGGGCGCGTCTTCCAAGGTCCACAGCCGCACCGCGCCGTTGTTTCGCGCCACGATCTGCAATCGGAGCCACAAGGCGGCCCGCAATCCGTCCGCATCCTGCCCCGGCAGGATCGCCTCGCTGTGTGCGAGTGCTTGGTCGCTGTCCACCTGAAGCCCGATTGCGGCGAGCAACATCCCGTCCTCTTCGCCGGGAACGACCAGGAACTCGGTCACGAACCGATCCAGTTGGTCCCAGGGAAGGTCCGCCCTCTGCCACAACGCCTGGAGCGCGGGCAAGTCTTCAACGGTCGCTCGGCGAGCGCGGATCGGTACGTCCTCCACGGAAGGGGAGGCTACGTCGGAAACGGTGAAGGGCAACGTCGGAGTCATCGCCCGGATTGGACCGGGCGGGGGCGGACACGTCACTCAGGGACGGATGGCCTGAAAGACGGTCAACGCCATCAACTTCGCTCCCGCTGCATTCGGATGGATCTTGTCGGGGAACATTTCGGGGTGTCCGGTGAGCGCGTCGTTGAGGTCGATCACGGGAACCTTGCGGTCCTGGCAGGTATCCATCAGGACCGGAATGACGCCTTCTTCCAGTGTGCGGTCGTTGATGCCCCACTGGTCGCCATAGACTGGCACGGGAAGACAGACCCAGACCTTGGTGCGGGGTTTATTGCGCAAGGTGCGGAAGTGCTCCAGCAGGGCTTCGAGATCGCGTCGGAAGGCTTCCTGCCCCTTCCAGTTTTGTGGCTTGGTATCGTTCGTCCCCAACTTGAGGATCACAACGTCAGGAGTCCATGCGGTGGCCGCCTTGAACTCATCGGTTGTCCAGTAGGGCAGGTCCCCCGTCTTCGAAAGTGTGGCACCGCTTCGACCGAAATTTCGGACTTCAAAACTGCTGCCGATCAGGGCGGCAAGCTGCGTGGGATAATTGTTCTTCTCACGATCTTCGACGCCCGCACCGTAGGTGATCGAATCGCCAACGCAGGCAACGCGGATCTTGCGACCTTCGTAATCCTCCACATGGACATGAGGCGGTTCGAAACGGGCACAACCGGCCAAAACCGCGAGCAGGCCGAGCGAGGACAGGAAGGAGCGACGGGGCAGCAGAGTCATGTGGCCTGATTGTCGACGACCACGGCTTCAGGGCAAGGTTGGGATGGAGGGGCAAAAATGAATCGGGCGGCCGTGGGGGTGGCCGCCCGATGGTGTGTTGGTTTGAGGATTTGCTTGGGGAGAAGTCCTAGAATCGCCAGATCAGGTCGAATGTGTAGCGGTTCTTGAAGATGTCGTTGCGCCCGATGACACCCCACTCGTAGCCGAAGCCGAAGTCGAGGTCCTGAAGGATCCGCGTACGGAATCCGCCACCAATGGCACCTTGAGTGCGACCCGAAACGTCGTTGCTACCAAAATTGATCAGGTCAAAACCCTCGCTCTGGAAAGGCAGGGCCTCAGCGTTGCCCAGCGTCGTGAACGCGTTCACGGAAACGTAGGGGATGAACCACTTGCTCACGAAGTAGTCCAGCATTCCGGAGTAGCGGATGTTGGAGTTCTCCTTGTCGCCGTCGAATGGGATTCGGCCGCCGACCGTTCCGGTCAGATGGAGGTTGTCCCAGCCTTTCATGGCCGAGACGAAGAGGTTGAGTTCGCCGCTGCCGTTGCCCTGAAACACATCCCGGTTACCGGTCGGCACCTCAATGGTGAATCCTGGAGTGACAATGAACTGCTTGTCCTCGCTCTGGAACAGGGCGTACTTGAGGCCCGCCGCCAAGTCGGCCCAGCCGTCGGCATTGAGGGCCTTACCCTTCTTTCCGATGTCGACGTAACCGTCCTTGGTGGCGATCAGTGCGAGTCGATCCGTCAACGCATAGCGCAGTTGTACGGCATACACTTTCACATCGATTGCCTGGCCGAGAAAACCGGAATCAAGCTGGTGATAGATGAAGAGCGGTCGAACCTCCGACTGGATCATCGGGGTCTCGAAGAAGATCGGGTTCGTTACCGGGGCGATGGCGTTGTCCTGCCAACCTTCGGCGCGGACAGAGGTCGCGGTGATCGTCGCCAATGCCACGGCGACGGCTACTTGGGACTGGATGGATTTCGTCATAGACGAGTCTCATCATCCTGATTTCTTGCGCTCACGATGCCCGCGGATTGGCGGGCGTTTGACCGCCATTGCAGAATCCTCAGACAGGAAAGGGGTAAAAATGGCCAACCCGTGGGGAGACTTCGGGGGCGGTCATCAACAGCTCTCGTCAGGGAAGTCCTCAGGATGCATCCCGAGCCGGACCAGCGTGCAGTCTTGGACCAATATCAGCGCGTGGCGTTCGAGGACCTCCAAGACCTGCGGGTTACTCGTTCCAGGGTTGAGCCAGACTTCCGATGGCGCCAACGCCGCGATGACCCCAGCCATGTCCGCAATGATTCGGGGTGGCAGATACACGGACAGCACCTCCGGATGACGACGGACAGCTCCAAGGTCCATCGCGCAGGGGATGCCTTCAATGAACGCCTCCCTCGGGTTCACCGGGATCACCGTCCATCCCGCCTTCCGAAAAGCCCTGACCGCCTTGTTTCCGAACTTTGAACGATTCGAAGATGCACCAAGGACAACGGCGGTTGGCAAGGCCTGACAGTGCTCGGCAGCAGTTCGGTGTCAACCAACGCGGGGATGCTCCGGACTTCGGAGGTGGGCTGAATTCTCAGGGACTCCCCTGGAGTAATTTGATAACAGGCTGTCCGCGCAACCCAACGCAGGGCCAGAGCGCGCATGAGGCAGGGAAGGTTGCTACCCGGTTTGGAGGAGTAAGTGAGCGATGCAGTGGGCAAACGTAGATTCCGACCCTTTCGGAGGAAAATCACGTTGACACTCGGAGGGACGGTTCCTATCAATTCGCGCCTCATTTGAGAGTTGCGGGCGCCGACGTACGGTATCCAGCAGAAGTCTCTGGAAACCGGACCTTTTTGTCGTCTCATGACGACAGGAAGCCGGACGCTAGCAGTTCCGATTGTAGCCCACGTAGCTCAGTTGGCAGAGCACGTCCTTGGTAAGGACGAGGTCACCGGTTCAAGCCCGGTCGTGGGCTCCATCGGCCTCGCAACGGTCAGTTTAACGAACGTAGAAAAACGTTAACCAGGTAGTCACATGGCCAAGGAAAACTTCCAACGCACAAAGCCGCACATGAACGTCGGCACGATCGGGCACGTCGACCACGGCAAGTCCACTCTGACGGCCGCGTTGGTCGCGGTTCAGAATCGTAAGGGTCTCGCTCCTGCGATCTCCTACGCTGACATTACCAAGGGCGGTACTGTCCGCGACGACACCAAGACGGTCACCATTGCTGTCTCGCACGTCGAATACGAAAGCCCCAAGCGCCACTACGCTCACGTCGACTGCCCCGGCCACGCTGATTACGTCAAGAACATGATCACCGGTGCCGCTCAGATGGACGGTGCCATTCTCGTGGTTTCTGCCGCTGACGGCCCCATGCCCCAGACCCGTGAGCACATCCTGCTCGCTCGTCAGGTCGGTGTGCCTTCGATCGTGGTGTTCCTTAACAAGGTCGACCTCGCCGATGCGGACCTCCTCGAGCTGATCGAGATGGAAATCCGTGACCTGTTGACGAAGTACGGTTTCCCCGGCGACACGACCCCAATCGTTCGTGGTTCGGCGACGGCTGCGCTCTCCGCCAAACCCGAGGGTGAGAAGGCAATCGCTGACTTGCTCGACGCTTTGGACAGTTTCGTTCCTGAGCCCGTCCGTGAGGTCGACAAGCCCTTCCTGATGTGCATCGAGGACGTCTTCAACATTGAAGGTCGCGGTACCGTGGTGACCGGCCGTGTGGAACGTGGCGTCCTGAACAAGATGTCTGAAGTCGAGATCGTTGGTCTCAAGGACACCCGCAAGACCACGGCGACGGACATTGAAATGTTCCGTAAGCTGCTGGATAGCGCGCAGTCTGGGGACAACGTCGGCATCCTGCTCCGCGGCGTGAAGAAGGAAGACGTCGAGCGCGGCATGGTTCTCGCCAAGCCTGGCTCGATTGCTCCTCACACCGGTTTCAAGGCTGAGGTTTACGTTCTGACCAAGGACGAGGGTGGACGCCACACGCCTTTCTTCACCAACTACCGGCCGCAGTTCTATTTCCGTACATCGGACGTGACCGGCACGGTCTCCCTCCCTCAGGGTGTGGAGATGGTGATGCCGGGTGACAACGTTTCCGTTGAAGTGAAGCTCCTCGCTCCGGTCGCCATGGAGAAGGGTCTCCGCTTCGCCATCCGCGAGGGTGGTCGCACGATCGGTGCCGGTCGCGTGACCGAAGTTGTTTCCTGAGGTTGGTTGACTGAGTGGGCGGAGATGAATATCGTCTCCGCCCCTCTGGTTGAAGAGGACTCACAGAAAGACAGGGCGTTAGCTCAATTGGTAGAGTAGCGGTCTCCAAAACCGTTGGTTGGGGGTTCAAGTCCCTCACGCCCTGCCAGTCTGCGGGAGGGGTGGCAGAGTGGTCTATTGCGGCGGTCTTGAAAACCGCTGTGGGCCTCAAACCCACCGGGGGTTCGAATCCCTCCCCCTCCGCCATTTTGCCGTTCAGGAAATCGTGAAATCATTTTACGTTCAGTTGGTCCTTTGGTCGCTGGGCATCCTCGCCATCTTCGGGGTTGCTTGGTACTTGGGATGGCTCAAATCGCTCTCCGTCTACATTGGCGAAACGCGGGACGAGCTAAAGAAGTGCAATTGGCCCAGCAAGGACGAACTGTGGAATTCCACCGTCCTCGTATTCATCGTTCTCGCTGCGTTGGGCTTGTTCACCATTGGTGTTGATTTCGGCATCCTTCAGGTTGTGCGCCGCCTTCTCTGAGCGGGTCATCCTGTCGTCCTCCTCTCGAATTCTATGAAACACCGTTGGTACGCACTCCATTGTCTTGCAGGTCAAGAGCAGAAGGTGCGCGACAGCATTCAGCGTCGACTCAAGACGGACGAAATGGAACCTTACATCCGCGAGGTGCTCGTACCGATGGAGAAGGTTGTAGAAGTCCGGGGTGGAAAAAAGACCGTCACCAATCGCAAGCTCCATCCCGGTTACGTCTACATTGAGATGGTCCTTCTCGATGAGGGGATGCGGCCACTCGAGAAGCCTTGGTATTTCATCAAGGATATTCAGGGCGTGATTGGCTTTGTCGGCGGTGACAGGCCCATGGAAGTCACCGAGGACGAAATCGCCACCATCAAGGTTCAGGTCTCGGACAGTGAGGACACGGAAAAGCCAAAGGTCAGCTTTGACTTGGGTGAGACGGTGAAGATCAATGATGGTCCGTTCCTCAATTTCAGCGGTGTGATCGAAGAGGTTGAACCCGAGAAGGGCAAGCTGAAGGTCACTGTGGATATTTTCGGTCGGAAGACCCCAGTGGAGCTGGAATACTGGCAGGTCGAAAAATCTTAGTTTTCAAACAAATGCCCGCTGCGATATGGTGGCGGGCCACTCTGATTCGGTATGGCCAAGAAAGTAACGGGTATCGTCAAGCTGCAGATCTCCGCGGGGCAGGCAAATCCGGCACCGCCGGTAGGTCCTGCCCTCGGTTCACAGGGCATCAACATCATGGCGTTCTGCAAGGAATTCAACGCCGCCACAAAGGACAAGGCTGGCCTTGTGATCCCCGTCATCATCACGGTTTATCAGGATAAATCCTTCACCTTCATCCTCAAGTCGCCTCCTGCCTCCGTGCTGCTGAAGAAGGCCGCAGGCATCGCGTCTGGCTCTAAGGTTCCCCACAAGGATAAGGTTGGTAAGGTCACCCGGAAGCAGATCTTGGAGATCATCAAGACCAAGGGAGCTGACATCCAGGCGAACAGCGAGGAAGCGGCAGTCCGCATGATCTCAGGCACCGCCCGTAGCATGGGCATCGACGTGGTTGGCTGAGCCTCATTTTCCAAATCCATCGCGGGAGGGTTTCGGCCCGTTTGACCGCTTCATCATATGCCAAGCAAGAGATACAAGAAAGCAGCTGAACTCGTTTCAGCCGAGAAGACATACAATTTGGCGGATGCAGTTACGCTGCTCACCAAGTTCCCGAAGGCGAAGTTCATTGAGTCCATCGACATCGCGTTTCGCCTCGGTGTTGATCCCAAGCAATCGGACCAGATGGTGCGCGGCACGGTTCCACTTCCTCACGGTTCTGGAAAGGTCGTGCGTGTACTGGTGTTCGCCAAGCCAGGCGCCGCGGCCGAAGCTGCCCGAGCTGCAGGCGCCGAGCACGTTGGATTTGATGACCTGATCAAGAAGTGCAACGAAGGGTGGTCGGACTTCGATGTGGCCATCGCCACTCCGGAAGCAATGACCGAGGTTCGTAAGTTGGGTAAGGTCCTTGGACCACGTGGTTTGATGCCCAATCCCAAGACAGGGACGGTGACTGAGGATACGGCAAAGGCTGTCAAGGAAGTGAAGGCAGGTCGAGTTGAGTTCAAGATCGACAAGGCCGGAAATGTGCACGTGGCCGTCGGCAAGGCGAACTTCACCCCGGCCCAGATCAACGAGAACGCCCGTGCTGTGATCGAGGCGGTCTATAAGGCGAGGCCCGCCAGTGCGAAGGGCACGTTTGTCCGTTCCATGACCCTCTCGCTGACCATGAGCCCTCCCATCCGTCTGGAGACCCGTGAGTTCATTAACGCCTAACCAAAAGTACCATGCGCGCTGAAAAGAAATTCATCTCCGCGGAGTACGCCTCCCGCCTCTCGCAATCCCCTTTCTTTCTTGTCGTTGACTACCGCGGTCTCTCCGTGGGGCAGTTTGGTGAGCTGCGAAAGCGATTGACGAAAGCAGGGGCAGAATTGCACGTCGTCAAGAACACCCTTTTCCGCGTTGCGGCCAAGGAGTCTGGAATTGCAGACCTGCAGGGAGCCCTCGCGGGTCAGTTGGCTGTCGTTACCGGCAAGAAGGACTTCGCGGCTGCTGCGAAGGTTCTCAAGACCTACCAGTCGGAATTCGAGAAGCCCAAACTTCAATTCGGATATATCGGGACCCAGGCCCTGAAGGTGGATGAGATTCGTGCAATTGCCGATCTTCCGCCGCTTGAGCAGTTGCAGGGCAAGATCCTTGGATTGCTTCAGGCGCCAGCCCAGAAGTTGGTCGCTGTCATCAATACACCGGGTAGTCAGATTGCCCGTGTCCTCAAGGCCAAGTCCGAGAAGGCCTGACCCTCATCACTCTCGGTGGGATCCATTCCGGGTCCCGCCAAACACAACAAAAGTAAATCGTCGGTCCGCAGGCGGCAGACTAATCAGGGATCGCCGTCCCTTCGACGAGACGAAAGACAAAGTATATGGCCGATATCAATGCGTTGGTGGAAGAGCTCAGCAAGCTGACGGTTCTGGAAGCTGCTGACCTCGTCAAACAGTTGGAAACGAAGTGGGGTGTCACTGCCGCTGCCCCCGTGGCTGCTGCTGCTGCTGCTCCTGCTGGGGCTGCTGCTCCTGCCGAGGCCGCCAAGGACACGTTCGATGTCATCCTGGCCTCTGTGCCGGCTGACAAGAAGATCGGAGTCATCAAGGCTGTGCGCGAAGTGAAGGCTGGCTTGGGTCTTGCCGAGGCGAAGGCCTTGGTTGAAGGCGCTCCGAAGCCCGTCCTCGAAGGTGCGCCGAAGGCTGAGGCTGAAGCTGCCAAGAAGAAGCTCGAAGAGGCTGGCGGCAAGGTGGAGCTCAAGTAGTCTGTTCTCTCAACGAGGGGACGGTCCGATTCGTCGGCCGTCCCCTCACTATTCAGGACTTGATTTGTCAATCGGACTATCGCTGGTATCTCTACCGACATTGAATCGGTAAACCAGTCCGACGAGTTCTGGCGCACGGAGTTTGAACCCGGGGCGCTAGAACTCGTCGTATTGTCTTTTCACTCGACACGTTCCCGCCGCGAGGCAGGAGCAAATTGAACACGAGGTCGCAATGGCACAGAAAACCACCGAGCGCATCAACTTCGGCAAGATCAAGGAGGTCATCGCCCCGCCGAACCTCATCGAAATCCAGCTGGACTCCTACAAGGAGTTCTTGCAGGCCGAGCTGGCGAACTCCAAGCGTAAGAACTTGGGTTTGCAGGCGGTCTTTACCGAGGTTTTTCCCATCGAAAGCTATGATGGGAAGACGGTGTTGGACTTCCACAGCTACGAGATCCAGGAACCCAAGGTGGATTGGTTGGAGTGCCTTCGTGAGGGCCTCACCTTTGGTGCTCCGCTCTATGTTACCTTCCAGCTCAAGGAGGAGACACGGGGTACGAAGGAGGAGAAGGTATTCATGGGAGAGATTCCCCTGATGACCCCTCAGGGGACGTTTGTGATCAACGGTGCCGAGCGTGTCATCGTCTCGCAGTTGCACCGCTCTCCTGGTATCGCGTTCGAGACCACGCAGCACCCCAACGGAAAGCTTCTCCACTCGTTTCGCATCATCCCGGATCGCGGCTCCTGGTACGAAGCCCAATTTGATACGAGCGACCTCCTCTACGTCTATCTGGATCGGAAAAAGCGTCGTCGTAAGTTTCTGACGACAACATTCTTCCGGGCGTTGTTTACCTTGCCGGAAGCCAAGTTGAACGCGGCCGAATCCAAGGATACCCAGAAGATCGGGACGGACAGCGACATCCTGAACCTCTTCTACGACATCGAAGACCTTCCGGTGAAGGATGCGGAGAAGCTGGAAGACATCCAGAACAAGGTCTTGGTCGAGGACGCTATCGATCTGGACAAGGGAATCGTCGTTGCTCGTGCCTTTGAACCGCTTTCCAAGGCAGTCGTGCGGCAGATCGGGGACCTTGGGGTTTCCAAGATCCGGGTTGTCGACACCTCCGTTGACGAGGGCGTGATCATCAAGTGCCTCAAGAAGGATCCGACCAAGAACGCTGAGGAGGCCCTCAAGGACATCTATCGTCGTCTCCGGCCTGGCGATCCTCCCACCGCGGCGAATGCCCGTGCCCTCATCAAGCGTCTGTTCTTCGATCCGAAGCGCTACGACTTGGGGCGTGTGGGCCGATACAAGATCAACCAGAAGCTTGGCTTCAAGGATGATGGAGAGGACCGCATCCTGCGTGGACGGGACTTGCTCGGTGCGACGAAGTATCTCCTCCGGCTCAAGAAGGGCGAAGGCAGTCTCGACGACATCGATCACCTCGGCTCCCGGCGTATTCGGACGGTGGGTGAATTGCTGGCAAATCAATGCCGGGTCGGTCTTGCCCGAACCGAGCGGTTGGTCAAGGAGCGCATGACGCTGTTTGACCAGAGCATGGATACGATGACGCCACAGAAGCTCATCAATCCGAAGGCGTTGTCCGCTGTGGTTCGTGACTTCTTCGGACGTTCCCAGTTGAGCCAGTTCATGGATCAGATCAACCCGTTGGCGGAACTGACGCACAAGCGTCGTCTGTCGGCCCTCGGGCCTGGAGGTCTGAGCCGTGATCGCGCAGGCTTCGAAGTTCGTGACGTTCATCCGTCTCACTACGGCCGTATCTGTCCGATTGAGACTCCTGAAGGTCCAAACATCGGTTTGATTGCGTCTTTGGCGACTTATGCCCGGGTCAATGACTTCGGATTCATCGAGACGCCCTACCGCAAGGTGGTCAGCGGACGTGTCTCCGAGCAGATCGAGTACCTGACCGGCGATCGTGAAGAAGGGTTCACCATTGCCCAGGCGAACGCTCCCATTGATGAGAAGGGCCGATTCCAGACGGATCAGGTTCCTTGCCGAAACAAGGGAGACTTCGTCGACGTCGAGCCAGAGAAGGTCGACTACATGGACGTTTCGCCCAAGCAGTTGGTTTCAGTGGCTGCGGGCTTGATTCCCTTCCTTGAGCACGATGACGCCAATCGTGCGCTGATGGGTTCTAACATGCAGCGGCAAGGCGTGCCCCTGCTTGTGACGGAAGCCCCGTTGGTGGCTACCGGACTCGAGGAGAGGGTGGCGCGGGACTCACGAGCCGTCATTGTCGCCGAAGAAGCTGGCAAGGTGGCGTCTGTGAACGGCAGTCAGATCATCATCACCAAGGATGGCCGCCTGCCCGAGGGGAAGAAGAAGATCCGCCACACTCCCGAGGATGGGCTTTGGGTCTATCCTGTCCGCAAGTTCATGCGCTCGAATGCGGCCACCTGCATCAACCAGAAGATCCTGGTCGCGAAGGGTGAGTCCATCAAGAAGGGCCAGGTTCTCGCAGACGGGCCGTGCACGGACGGCGGTGAACTCGCACTCGGCCGAAACGTGCTCGTCGCGTTCATGCCTTGGAACGGATATAACTTCGAGGACGCGATCCTGATCTCGGAGAAGATCGTCAAGGACGACATCTTCACCTCGATCCACATCGACGAGTTCGAGGTTGTGGCCCGGGATACGAAGCTCGGCCCCGAGGAAATCACCCGGGACATCCCTAACCTCGGCGAGGACGCACTCAAGAACCTCGGTCTGGACGGTGTGATCCGTATCGGCGCCGAGGTGAAGCCGGGCGACATCCTTGTTGGCAAGATCACTCCGAAGTCTGAAACGGAATTGGCTCCCGAAGAACGCCTGTTGCGGGCGATTTTCGGTGAGAAGGCTGCGGACGTGAAGGATACCTCCCTCAAGGTGCCCTCCGGTACCTACGGCATCGTCATGGATGTCAAGGTCTCGGCCAAGGCTGACGGAGTGAAGCCCATGAAGCGCGAGGTTGCGCCTCCTGTGGCTGGCAAGGAACCTCCCAAGAAGGCCCAGAAGGAAGTGGATGAGGGTTACAAGGCCAAGCGCGAGGAACTCCTCGAGCAGTTGACCGAGGCTCTTTCCAACATCCTCTTGGGTGAGAAGATTCCGCTGGATGTCGTCAACAGCGAGACGGGAGAGATCATCATTCCTGCGAACCGGAAGATCACCAAGACGTTGCTCAAAAAGCTCGCCGGGGTGTACGACCGGATCGAGATCGACCCCTCGCCGATCCGCAACAAAATCAACGAGATCATCGGACAGTTCAAAAAGAAGTTCGAGGATCTCCAGATGCAGCACGACGAGGAACTCGAGCGCATCGAGGCCGGGGAAGAGGTCGACAGCGGTATCGTCAAGCAGGTCAAAGTCTACATCGCCTCCAAACGCAAGCTGTCGGTTGGCGACAAGATGGCAGGTCGTCACGGTAACAAGGGTGTTGTTGCCCGCATTGTTCCCGAAGAAGACATGCCGTACCTGGCAGATGGTACCCCTGTCGAAATCGTCCTGAATCCGCTAGGCGTGCCCTCACGCATGAATGTGGGGCAGTTGCTCGAGACCCACCTTGGGTGGGCCTGCCGGTTCCTCGGAATCAAGATTGCGACCCCTGTCTTCGACGGCATCAAGGAGACGCAGATCCGAGGCTACCTGAAGGAAGCCGGATTGCCTGAGCACGGCAAGGTCCATCTTATCGACGGGCGCACGGGTGAGTCCTTCGATCAGGAGATCGTTGTCGGCTACATCTATATGATGAAGCTGGGACACTTGGTTGCGGACAAGATCCATGCGCGCGCTGTCGGGCCTTACTCCCTGGTCACCCAGCAGCCGTTGGGCGGCAAGGCGCAGTACGGCGGGCAACGGTTCGGCGAGATGGAAGTGTGGGCCATGGAAGCGTACGGCGCTGCCTACACCCTCCAGGAGTTGCTCACCGTCAAGTCGGACGACGTCCAAGGACGCACGCGGATCTACGAGAGCATCGTCAAGGGTGACAACTCACTCGAGGCGGGCATCCCCGAATCCTTCAACGTGCTCGTCAAGGAAATGCAATCGCTCGGCCTTGACGTCAAGGTCGGCTACTCCAACCCGGCAGACGCGCCGAAGGACCAGGGTAATCTCCTGGCGGCTCTCGTCTGAGTTCCATCCACCCACAGAAACTGTCCTGCTGAATCCCTAAGTTATGTTGCCTTCCAAGGACGCCGCCCGCGAGTTGCTGGGCCTCGACAAGGTCAATCTGGTGGATCACGTCGCGATCCATGTCGCGTCGCCGGAAATCATCCGTTCGTGGTCGAAGGGTGAGGTCAAGAACCCGGAGACCATCAATTATCGGACGTTCAAGCCCGAGAAGGGCGGCTTGTTCTGCGAGCGCATTTTCGGTCCTGTGAAGGACTGGGAGTGCTCCTGCGGAAAGTACAAGCGCATCAAGCATCGGGGTGTGGTTTGCGATCGTTGCGGCGTCGAGGTGACGTTGGCACGAGTTCGCCGGGAGCGTATGGGCCATATCGAACTGGCCGTACCCGTCTCGCATATCTGGTTCTTCAAGTGCATGCCCTCCCGCATCGGCCTGATGCTGGACATGACGGCTCGGAACCTGGAGCGGGTGATCTATTACGAGGATTACCTCGTGATCGAACCTGGCAACACGCCGTTGAAGGAGAACCAGCTGCTCTCCGAGCACGAGTATCGTGAGGCGCGTCAGACGTACGGAACCGATGCCTTTTCTGCAAAGATGGGCGCGGAGGCAGTGCGCGATGCGTTGTGCAAGATCAATCTCGAGAAGACGAGTGATGAGCTTGCGATCGCGATGCAGGAGACGAAGTCCAAGCAGAACCGGAAGAAGATCGCCAAGCGCATCAAGCTCTTCCAAGGCTTTGCGAAGTCCAAGATGCGGCCGGAGTGGATGATCCTGACGGTATTGCCGGTGATTCCCCCGGACCTGCGTCCGTTGGTGCCCCTCGAAGGCGGACGTTTCGCGACTTCCGACCTGAATGATCTTTATCGACGGGTCATCAACCGGAACAACCGGTTGAAGAACCTGCTGCAGCTGAAGACGCCCGAGGTGATCATCCGCAACGAGAAGCGCATGCTTCAAGAAGCGGTGGACGCGCTGTTCGACAACGGCCGTCATGGTCGTGCGGTGACTGGCGCCGGCAATCGTGCGTTGAAGTCACTATCGGACATGCTCAAGGGCAAGTCCGGTCGTTTCCGTCAGAACCTGCTGGGCAAGCGTGTCGATTACTCCGGCCGATCGGTCATCGTCATCGGTCCCGAGTTGAAGCTGAACCAGTGCGGTCTTCCCAAGAAGATGGCGTTGGTTCTGTTCGAACCGTTCATCATCCGTCGTCTCAAGGAGCTTGGATACGTGCACACGGTCCGTTCCGCGAAGAAGATGATCGAGCGTCAGTCGTCGGAAGTCTGGGACATCTTGGAAGAGGTGACCAAGGGGCATCCGGTGTTGCTGAACCGCGCGCCGACCCTTCACCGACTGTCGATCCAGGCTTTCGAGCCTGTGTTGATCGAAGGCGAAGCCATCCGGATTCATCCGCTCGTGTGTACGGCCTATAACGCCGATTTCGACGGTGACCAGATGGCAGTGCACGTTCCGCTGTCGGTCGAAGCCCAGCTGGAGGCTCGCCTCCTGATGATGGCTCCGCTGAACATCTTCAGCCCGTCGAGCGGCAAGCCGATCATGACCCCGACCCAGGACATCACCCTGGGTTGCTACTACCTGACCGCGGAGCCGCGCAAGCCGCGCCGTGAGAAGGAGCGGTTGATGCTGTTCGGTACCAAGAACGAGGCGATCTTCGCGCACAACGACGGTTCGTTGAAGACGCATGATCGCATCCTGTTGTTGAACCCCGACCAAGGGCGCGAGACCAAGTATGGTGACGCGCATTCCAAGCTGATCGAGACGACGGTGGGCCGCGTGCTCTTCTCCGAGATCTGGCCTACGGACCTTGGATTCATCAACAAGCCCATTGGCAAGAGCCAGTTGGGCGACGTCATCTTCAACTGTTACAAGTACTGCGGCCACGAGCGCACGGTCGTGACGCTGGATCGGTTGAAGGAGATTGGTTTCCGGGAAGCGACCCGTGCCGGCGTCTCCATCGGTATCGACGACATGATCGTCCCGATCGAGAAGGAGAAGGAGATCGAAAATGCGTTGAAGCAGATCTCTGAAGTCGACAAGCAGCACCGGAAGGGTGTCATCACCAATCAGGAGCGCTACAACAAGGTCATCGACATCTGGACGCACTGCACCGACCAGATCGGTGCCGTCATGCTCAAGACCTTGCAGAACAATCAGGGCAAGAAGGAATTCAACCCGGTGCACCTGATGGTGGATTCCGGCGCCCGCGGCAACAAGGCGCAGGTCCGTCAGTTGGCTGGTCTGCGTGGTCTGATGGCGAAGCCCAGCGGTGAGATCATCGAGAAGCCGATCTTGTCGAGCTTCCGAGAAGGTCTGACCGTGTTGGAATACTTCATCTCCACACACGGCGCCCGAAAGGGTCTGGCCGACACGGCGCTCAAGACGGCAGACTCGGGTTACATGACCCGCAAGCTGGTCGACGCGGCGCAGGACGTCATCGTCCGTCAGATCGATTGCGGTACCACCAATGGCATTTCGGTGGGTTCGATCTACGAAGGCGAGGAAGAGGTGGTGAAGATCAGCGAGCGTATCTTCGGCCGGTATTCGGCGGAAGACATCTATGATCCGACCGACCTGAAGCACAAGATCATCGGCGCTGGCGAGGAGTTCGACGAGTTCAAGTCGAAGGCCGTTGAGCGTGCGACGCTCGAGCGAGTGAAGATCCGCTCTGCGCTGACCTGCGAAACCAAGCACGGTGTCTGTGCCAAGTGCTATGGCCGTAACCTGGCAACGGGTCGCTTGGTGAAGCTGGGTGAGGCGGTCGGCATCATTGCCGCCCAGTCGATCGGCGAGCCGGGAACGCAGCTCACGATGCGTACGTTCCACGTCGGTGGCGTCGCTTCCCAGACCTACAAGCAGCCCCAGATCAAGACCAAGGTCGATGGCACGGTCCGGTACAACGAACTGCGTTACGTGACGCTTGAGGACGGAAACAACATCGTCCTCAACAAGAACGGCACGCTGTCCATCTACTCGCCGGAGGGCAAGGAGTTGGAAACCCACTCCATCGTCATCGGTTCCGTCATCTCGGTTCCGGACGGCGGACAGGTGAAGAAGAACGAAGTCTTCGTTGAATGGGATGCCTACAACGTCCCGGTCATCTCTGAGAAGGGTGGCCGCGTGAAGTTCGTGGACATCATCGAGGGTGTCACCATGAAGCAGGAGGTCGATGAGGCCACCGGCACCGAAGACATGGTCATCATCGAACACAAGGAGGACTTGCACCCGACGATCATCCTGGAAGACCAGCGCGGGGAGCCGTTGGCCCAGTATCCGATTCCTGCGGGCGCGCACTTGGTCGTCGCGGAAGAGGACGAAATCAACGCCGGTGCCCTATTGGCGAAGACGCCGCGTAAGGCATCCAAGACGAAGGACATCACCGGCGGTCTGCCGCGTGTTGCTGAGTTGTTCGAAGCCCGCCGTCCGAAGGACGCGGCCGAGATCGCGAAGATCGATGGTATCGTGGACTTTGGTCCGAGCGTCCGCGGCAAGCGCTGCGTGTTGGTCAAGGATCCCCAGACCAAACAGGAAGAGGAGCACCTCATCCCGATGGGCAAGCACGTCATCGTCTACAAGGGCGACTTCGTGAAGAAGGGGCAGCAGTTGACCGACGGCCCTGTGGTCCCGCACGAGATCCTCGATGTCTGCGGACCTCAAGAGTTGCAGGAGCACCTGGTCAACGAAATCCAGGAGGTCTATCGCCTCCAGGGTGTGACCATCAACGACAAGCACATCGAGATCATCATCCGGCAGATGCTGAAGAAGGTCCGCATCACCGAGCCTGGTGATACGATCTTCCTGTGGGGTGAGCAGATCGACAAGGTGTCCTTCGAGGACGAGAACCAGCGCATCGAGAAGATCGGTGGCAAGCCGGCCGAAGGCGTCCCGGTCCTGCTGGGCATCACGAAGGCCTCGTTGGAGACCGAGTCGTTCCTCAGTGCGGCGTCCTTCCAGGACACCACGCGGGTGCTGACCGAGGCTGCGACGCTGGGCAAGAGCGATGGCCTGAGAGGCTTCAAGGAGAACGTCATCATGGGTCACATCATTCCGGCAGGCACGGGTTATCCCGGCCACCGTGACATGGATGTGCGCACCTTGGTGGAGGTTCCGATCGAGGAAGCCCCTGGGTTCGATCTTACGGAAGGCGACGATTCGGGCGCTCCGTCCCCGTTGCTCGGCTAAGCTGAATCCAATCCATCACCGCTTGGGCGGTGAATTCAAGGGCACCCCGGAAGGGGTGCCTTTTTGCTTTGAAAGACTTCCCTCCCAGAGGGGCGGTGAAGTGATGGTGAGCGGTATGAGGAACCTCGGACGATCGGGCCCCTCAAGGAGAGTTCTGGGCGACACGCTGACGGAGCAAGGGTTCGATGATTGTCCAGGCGTTGCTGGCGACCAGGTCGTGGCCTGCGGCGGTTGGGTGGATAAGGTCTGGAAGGTTGAATTCCGGAACTCCTCCCACTCCCTCCAGAAGGTGAGGAATGAGATGCAATCGCTCGGCCTTGGCCACTTCTGGGAAGACCTGACCGAACTTTTCGGAGAATTCCCGCCCCATGGATGCAGGCATCTGCATTCCGGCGAGAACGATGGAGGCCGAGGGCCATTTGGCCCGAGTCTTCTGAACGATGCCGACGAGGTTCGTCCGTGTGGCGGTGGGTGCCATGCCCCGGAGTCCGTCGTTGCCCCCGAGCTCCAGAACCAGCACGTCCACCGGTTGCTTGAGAATCCAGTCGATGCGCCGCAGTCCGCCGGCGGTGGTGTCTCCGGACAGACCTGCGTTGACCACGGTGAACGGGAGCCCGGCGTCACGTATGCGTGCCTGGACTCGGTCGGGCCATGATTCTCCCGCAGCGACGCCATAGCCGGCAGCGAGCGAATCACCCAGCACAACGACCCGTTGGGCCGGCTGCGGCCGTGAGCCCTTCGTTGCGGCAGGCTCTGCGCCGCTGACGCAGCGGTCGACTGCTATGGCAGAGAGCACGATCAGGAAGAAGGATCGCATGGGAGCCACCATTCCCGCTCGGGTGGTTTTCGTCAAAGTGAGGCCTGAGCAGGTGGAAGTGCGGGCTGAGTTCATGCGCTGAGTCCGAAACTGCAATGAGGTGAGGGAACTGCCTTCATGCAGGGATTGAGGTCCGTGCGGGCTCGAAAGTTTCCTCGAGCCTTCATGCCGTGGCCCGTGCCGAGAAAGTAGGGATCAGGGTGCGACAGCTTGCGCACGGAAGAACTGCATCCATGGGTCGTTGGGCCGGTTGTCGAGAAAGAGGAGCGTACCGGACGGGTCGGTCACTTCCATGAGAGGTGATGCGATCCAGTCGGTGAGGTTCGTCCCGCGGTCCAGTTGGAGGTGCTGGTCGAGTTCACCCGTCAGCAGGAACAGATTTGCTGAGGGTTCCTTGGGCCACTGGGCCAACTGGGGAAGCGTGGAAAGTTCGGAGACGACCGCGCGCAGGATGGCGCCATCTGCTCCCACAGCGATGAGGCGCCCCCCGAGGAACGCAAGGCCTTGGAGGGACTTGGTGGTGATGGTTGCCAGGGGTGACCATTGAATGGCATTCGTGCTTCCAAGAACCGTGCCTTGATTCCCCACCGCGTAGTAGGTGCCGTCGGTCCAGAGGACATCGTTGAGGTTGTTCGTGACGCCGGAGTTTCGCTGGGTCCAGGTCAAACCGTCGGTGGATGTCAGAAGGGTTCCATTGAATCCCACGGCGATGAATTGGTTATTGAGCCAACGGGTGCGCCAGATCCACTGGGTGGTTCCCGAGGGAACGATGGACCAGGCGGATCCGTCCGCGCTGGCGAGAAGGGTTCCGTTTTCCCCGGAGGCGACCCATCGGGTCGGAGAGGCTTCGACCGACGAGAGGAAGGCGGAGGCCGGTGAAGCGAGGCGCGACCATGTGGCCCCGTTGGTTGAAGCGAGCAGGATGCCGGCGGAACCGGAAGCGACCCAGCGGCCGTTGTTGGCGGCAATTCCTTGAAGCGTGTTGGTTACGCCGGACGCCGAGGCGGACCAAGTCAGTCCAAGGGTATTGATCTGGTTGGTCAGGACGACCGAGACCGTGTTTCCGGCGGTGTTGGTGTAGAGGTTGGTAGTGATGAGCGGCTCGAAGGCAGTGGTGCTTTGGGAGATGACGCCCGAAGAGCCGACGGCCATCAGCTTGCCGGGTTGGGAAGCGACTCCGAGGTAGACGATGCCCGCGGCGTTCGTCGGCAGGAGGGCGGTGGACCACGAAATTCCACGATCCGACTGCAGGATGGTGGGACCGTCGCCAACCGCGACGATGAGGGAGTTGGTCGTCATCGTTGCCGTGATCACGACCTGTCCGTTCGTGAACTGGGAGAAGGTGTTGGTGGCCACCGATGCATTCGTTGCCGCCGAGAACAGCCAGCTTCGGGGCGGCGAGTCCGGGAGGGACCATTGGAAGGATCCCGTGGTGGTGGGGCGGATTCCCGTGAGGACAAGGCCGGCGCGGCCGGCAAAGACAGCGGCATCGGTGTCCCAGAAACCGGCCAGGTACGTGGCTTTCGGGGCGGGGGCGGAACGTCGCGTATCCGTCTCGTCGACCCACAGGTTGACGGCGAGCACGCCGGACCGGAGTTCGCTATCGCCTGCGACGAGGAGGGCTCCGGTGGGTTGACCGGGGAGATCGGTGCGCACTTCGAGTGCGGCTGCGTAGAGATCGCCCGTGGCCCCGCTGCTGACGCTTCGCCAGTTGGTGCCATTACCGGAGCTGTCGACAACAACCGTCCCTCCTTCGCCGACCGCAACGAAGCCCGTGGGCGTGGCGACCACACGATTCAGGTTTGCGGTCGTGCGGCTGTTCTGCCGGTTCCAGGTGATGCCATTGGAGCTGGTTGCGATCAGGCCGCCTTCTCCAACAGTCACGAAGATACCGTTCGATCGCCAGGTGACACCCCGCATCCAGACGCCGTTGAAGTTGTTGGCGCGTCGGACCCAGTTGGTGCCGTCATCGGAGGTGTAGATGGCGGCGTTGTCGCCGACGGCCACGGCGCGGGTATCCGAAGCGGTGATGCCTTCCAGCCAATCGGGAGTGTTGAGGTCGATGGTCCGGAAGGCGGCGAAATCCTCGCTGACGAGGAGGGTTCCCGACTGGCCACTGGCGAGGAGAAGACGGGCGGTGTTGGTGGGCGTGGTGCCGAAGTATGTGGCGCTGCGGAGCCATCGTTTGGTGCCGGTTTCTTCCCGTGTCCAGTTGATGAGGTCTGTTGAGGTAAACAGTTGGCCGTATTCCGCTACGGCGACGACCGGTTCGCCCGAGCGTACGGCGAGGTCTGCGATGTTTGCTCCAAAGGGCAACGGGTTGGACCAGCGCCAGAGCAGGTTTGTGGAGGCCGCCGAAAGAGGGAGGACACCGAGCAGGAAGAGGAGGCCGGCGCGGATCAGGATGTTCATGCAGGGATTGGACCTGACGCTAGGGAACGTCCCGGACAGGGGCAAACCTGAGTTTGGGAGAAGTGTCGGATCGCATCGCGCGACCGTGCCCCGGTGCGCTTCATGGAGCCGCTATGCCGTGAACAACCTGCGGGCGCGACGCGGGCTCGGGACACGGCACGCGGAGTCGAAATCGCGTGCATCCGGGAACCGAGGAAACCAGATCCAGGTCGCCGCCCATGTGGCGTGCCAGTTGCCGGCTGATCGCGAGGCCCAGCCCGCTCCCGCCTGGCTTGGTGGATGAAATGGGCATGAACAGGCGTGGGATGAGATCCGAAGGCAATCCGGGACCATCGTCCTCCACCGCGAACTCCCAGTGATTGTCGTGGTGGTGTCCTCGAATCCGGATGCATCCGTCCTTTTCCAGTACCTGGGATGCGTTCGTGCCCAGATTCTCGAGGATCAGGAGGGTTAGGTTCGCGTTCCGGTTGTCCAGCAAGGGGCCTTGCGTGGTGGTGGTCTCCCATCGGGTGGAGGGAGGACACGAAGGATGGTTGCGGATGCGACGGACGGATTCCTCGATGAGTTCGGTCGCGGAGATTTCGAAGCCGGCGAGGCCCTGCTCATCGCGCAGGACGCGCACCACGTCGTCGATCATCGAGCGCATGCGACGCGCGGAGTCGGCGGCATCCCCCGAATCGCCGCCATTGGCGACCACGCTCTGGAGGGCGGCGAGGGGATTGCGGAGGCCGTGGACGAGATGGGAAGCCACGGCCCCGATGGCGGAGGTCCTGGCGGCGAGTGAAAGCTCCCGGTTCGCCTGTTCGAGTCGGGATGAACGGTCGGCCAGCAGGCGGTTGGCGCGATCCAGTGAACGGAAGGCGCGGAGGAGAATGAAGGCAAGGGTTGCGCCGATGAGGACGAAGGCGATCCACACCTGACGTAGGAGAGTCGCGTCGAGGCGGGCGTATTCCTCCGCGAGGTCCTGGCCGTCGAGGGTGAGGAAGGTGAATCCGACGACCTCTGCCGAACCGGAGGTGCGCAGCGGGATCCACACGTCGAGCCGTGGCTGTGGTTTCGGCCGGAAGGCAACCATTGGCTGTGTGGACGATTCGGAGAAATCCCTGGGAAGCGGGGCGGCGTTGGTATCTCCAAGAAAGGTGGCGAAGAGCCGGCCTTCGGGGCTGTACGCCTGGACGGATTCGACGCCTGGCAGATCGGGGACGATGGAGGCTGCGATGATGGCGGCCAGAGGATCGTCGCCGGCGGCCGGGTTCTCCGGATCCTCGAGTTCCTGTTGGATGAGGGCTGCGAGGACGCGGGCATCGCGGACCGCGAGTTGTTGTCGGAGTTGATTGCGGAACGGAATGCGGACCGCGGCCATGGCGATGCCCAGGAGCGCCAACGCTCCGAAGACCGCGGCAACTCCGGGAGGGAGTCGGCGCAGGAGGCGGGCAGACAATGGAAGATCACTGGCCATCGGAGGCGCGGCGGGCAATCCATCGAATGGACTCCACGAATCTGAGGCTGGGCCTGTGCATCGTCAAAAGTCCACCTCGACGCCGGCTTGCCAGGTGTTCGCGTGGTAATCATCCGCTTCCACGTTGGAGGTCTGGCGTTCGTGAAGGTATTCGGCGTAGGTGCGGAACCGCGAGGTCCAGCGGTATTCGACCCGCGCCTCGAACTCCTGCTCCACGCGGGTTCTGGGCACGGGGTCAAAGACCGAGACGATCTGGAGATCAAAGTCGTAATTGGACTTACGGACCAATCCGCGGAACATCCATTTGCCGAGTTCCATCTGTGCCGTGAGGGAACCGCCCGTGCGGGTGTAATCCGAGAAGCCCTCGCCGTCTTCGACGCGTGCAATCCGGAAGACCCGGGTGGTGGTCTGGAGCTTGAGCGGGGCGTACCAGGTCTGCTTCCAGGAGGCTTCGTAGCGCGTGTCGAACGTGGTGAGCAGGGTTCCCGAAAGGGGTTGTCCGAGAGGGTCGGTTTGCTGGCGGGTATCGAAGGGCCGTTCGATGTACTGGAAGGAGAGGTCGAAGCTGGAGTTCGTCTGGTATTGCCAGCCGGCGGAGGCCTTTGGCCCGAACTCCCAGTAACTCGAAACGGGTTCCTTGAAATGCTGGCGGGTGAGGACGTATTCGGCCTGAACGTAAAGGCGGCCGGGAAGGGGATACCGGATCGAAGGCGTGAGGATCAGGGCGTGACCGGAGGCCCGGATGGTTCCGGGTTGGCCGCCGAACTCCGAGGCGTCGAACACCTGCGCTGCGTGGAGGTGGGTGAAAGTCAGCCCGGAGATCAGGTGGTTTCCGAAGTAGCGGTAGGACGCCTGACTCAGCAGGACGAGTTCATGCTTGGCCTCGTCGACGTCCGGAGAGGGGCGCACGGACTGGACAAAGCGGCGTTCGTCCCCGCTGAAGAACAGGGTGAACTGGTGACCGTCGACCGGGAGTCGGGTCAGGAAATACTCAAGGCCGACCGTGACGATGGGCGTGTCGAGGGGGGTAAAGGGGGAGAGGAGCGGGTTGTCCTTGTAGCCGCCGCCGGCCTTGATCGTCAGCAGGGAGTCCCACAGGGAAAGGCCGAGGGAATCCTCGGTACCGCGGATGCCGGGCAGGTCGAAGGCTCCCCCTTGGGTGTGGATCGAAAGGCACAGGAAGGCGGCCGCGAGCCACCCGGCTCTGGAGGGTGCTGGAAACCCCGAGGCGGGCTGAAGCGGCCAACGTTGGGAGGGCTGATTCATGGCGGCCGGACACCAAAAAAACCGGCGGCCGAGTTGGCCGCCGGTCTTTTCGGAACCCGTCAGGCGGGTTGGTGCAGTTCAGGGACGGCTGCCGCGGCCCTTGCCCTTGCCCTCGGTGCCGCCATCCACAGCGGTGCCGCTTTCCTTGAGCTTGGCGCGGAGGTCACGGACCTGCTCGCGGATGTCGGCCCGGAGCTGCTTGGTGTCTTCGAGGAACTTCTCGCGGTTGGACTTCAGCTGCTCCTTGAGCTTGGCCTTGTCTTCGTCCGTGGCGCCCTTGATCTGGGCGATGAGAGCCTTCTGGTCTTCAGCGAACTTCTTGGCGGCGGACTGGTAGGACTCAACGAGGGCCTTCAGGTCATCGGGGAGGGTCACGTTGCGGGGAATGCCGAGCTTGGGCAGTTCCACCTGGGGCGGGCGGCCGCCACGTTCGGGACGCTCGGGGCGGACGGGCGGGTCACCAGCGAAGACGCTGGAGAAGGAGGCGACCGCCGCGGCGGCGGCGAGGGCGAACGTGAGCTTGCGGAACGAGTTCATGGAGTCTTGTGGTTGAACGTTGCGTGATGGACCGATGCGGGACCGATTTTTATGGTTCTGCTCAATCCGTTTCTGGGACTACTCAGTGCAGGCTGGATGCCAAGGAGCGGAGGTTTGTGTCTGTGCGTTAAGTGGCTTGTCCTGATTTGATTAGAGTCTTCATTCCCTTCCTGTCCCGTGTGGGGAATTCCCCCAACGGGTGTGCAGCCCCGGGGGTGAGCCTTCACATTGGGGATATTCCCCCAATTCGCGCCGCGGGAACTTCATTCCGTGCTGCCGGGATCGCCGCGCTTCTCGTCCGTTGCCGATTTCTGGGGGGCGAGGCGATAACGGAGGTAATCGCGAGAAACCCCTAGCCGGCGAGCCGCGGCGGACACGTTCTCGTCACTTTGTGCCAGGGCATGACGGATGAGGCGGAGGATCGCATCCTCGAGGGAAAACCCGGATTCCGGGAAGCGGAAGGACGGATTGAACCAGTCCTCCGATCGCAGCGGGGCTGTCCCTGAGGCAGTCGTTGAGGATTCGGGGGCGGCGGCGGTGGCCCCCAGGAGCGAGTGGAATTCGAGGGCGGGGCCGTCTTCGAAAACGAGCGCCCGTTCGATTTCGTGGGAGAGTTCCCGCACGTTGCCGGGCCAGCCGTAATGCAGCAGGCGACGCTCGCCCAGGATCGAAACGGGTCGGGCGGGAAGGCGTTGGCGGCGGCACACCCGTTGGATGAGGTGTTCGGCGAGACGCAGGATGTCCCCACCTCGCTCGCGCAAGGGCGGGATCATCACCCGGAAGAGGTCCAGTCGGTGGTACAGGTCTTCGCGGAACTTGCCCTCGGTCACCGCCAGTTTGAGATCGCGGTTGGCTGCGGTGATGACGCGGACGTCGACGGGGATGAGATGATTGCCGCCGACGCGGCGGATGCGGCGTTCCTCGATCGCGGTGAGGATCTTTCCCTGGACGCTGGTGGAGAGCGAATTGACCTCGTCGAGGAAGAGGGTTCCGCCGATGGCGGCCTCAAACAGGCCCAGCCTTGTGGAACGGGCGTCGGTGAAGGCCCCACGTTCGTGTCCGAAGAGTTCGGATTCCGCCAGGGAATCGGGGATGGCGGAGCAATTGGCCTCGATGAAGGGGCCTTCGGAGCGGGGGCCGCGTTGGTGGAGCCAGCGGGCGAGCGTGGTCTTTCCGGTGCCGGTTTCGCCCAACAGGAGCACGGGGGGAAGGTTGGTTTCCAACCGACGGTCTGCGGAAAGGATGCGCTGGAGCTGGGTTTCCAGCGGGCTGAGCTGATCACCGAAGAAGAATCCAAGTTCGGGGGCTTCACCGCGGCGGTGTTCCTCGACACGGGACGATTGCCGGCTCCTGCGGGCCCGGCCGAGCGTCAGCGCGAGGGCGTCCGGATCGAAGGGTTTGGTCAGGTAGTCGATGGCCCCCAATTGGATAGCTTCGATGGCACCCCGGATGCCGCCCTCGGCGGTCATGACGATGGCGCCCGTGTGGCTGCCGAAGGCCTTCTCGCGGAGCAGATCCGTTCCGAGCCCGTCGGGGAGGTTCACATCCAGAAGGACGAAATCGAAATTGAGCTCGTTGGCCAGACGCCGGGCAGCGTTGACGGAGTCGGCGACGGAGACGTCGGCTCCGAGACGTTCCAGGGTGGCGGCAATGTGGCGACGGAGGAGGGCTTCGTCGTCGAGGACCAGGACGGTGAGGCCGGTGAGCGGCGTGGAGGCCATGTCGGGAGGATCCCCGTGGCGTGGCTGGAGTCCAAATGGATTCTTGTCGCGGCCGGACTTCGCTGTTGATGGGAGGCGGCATCCGCCCAAAGCTCCCGCCCCCATGTCGAAGCCGGTGTTAGGTCGTGGATTGAGCAGCCTCCTGAACGGGGCAGGAGGGCGCGTGCCCATCGCTGGAGAGCCGGCCAGCGATCCCGCAGGGGTCCAGTTGCTCCTGCGTGGTACGGATGGCAAGGAGTTGGTGGTCCCGGCGCCGGTGCCGGTCGAGGATGGGCCGCATCCGTTCCCGCGATGGGCGTTGGCGGGGGCCTTGGTGGCGGATGTGGTCCTGGTCGTGGTGGCCGGTTGGCTGGTGATGGAGCACGTTGGGTGGTCGCGATATGTCGTCGCCGGGATCCTGCTGACGATTGGAGCGGCCGTCCTTTCCACCGCGGTTTGGCTTCGTGGGCAACCGGCCATCCGGGAACTCGAATCGTTGAACCCGCTTGCCGAGGAGAAACCCCGGTTGCGGGTGCAGTTCATGGATGAACTGCCGCGTCGGCGGGATTGATCCGGGATTGCGGGTCGGTTGAAAACTTTGCCGTTCGGCGTTCTTGGCGCTGGGGCCGGGCCTGCCGTAGGATTTCGGCATGAAGCCCCTGTTGATGGCCATGGCGGTGGCGTGCTGTGCCCTGGTGGTCCGCGCCGCGGACTCGTACACGCTGGCAGTGATCCCGAAAGGGACGACGCATGAGTTCTGGAAATCCATCCATGCCGGCGCGGTGAAGGCGCAGCGTGAGCTGGAAAAGGAAGGGACCAAGGTCCGGCTGTATTGGAAGGGACCCCTTCGCGAGGATGACCGCGACCAGCAGATCCAGGTCGTCGAGAATTTCACCTCCCGCCGCGTCAGCGGGATCGTGCTGGCACCCCTCGATTCGCAGGCGCTGGTGAATCCGGTGGCCAGTGCCAAACAGGCGGGCGTGCCGACGGTGGTCATCGATTCGGACCTGAAGTCCGACAAGCAGGTGAGCTTCGTGGCCACGGACAACTTCAAGGGCGGGCAGATGGGCGGCGAACATCTCGTGAAGCTTCTCGGCGGCAAGGGCAGTGTCCTCTTGCTCCGCTATCAGGTGGGCAGTGCCAGTACCGAAGCCCGCGAAGCCGGCTTCCTCGATGCGATCCAGAAGCACCCGGACATCAAGATCGTCTCGGCGGACCAGTATTCCGGCGCCACGCGGGAACTGGCCTACCAGGCCGCGCAGAACCTCCTGAACCGGTACGGTTCCAAGATCCAGGGCGTCTTCTGTCCGTGTGAAGCGGTGACGGTCGGCATGACCAAGGCGCTTCAGGATCGCGGTCTCGCGGGTGGCAAGGTGAAGGTCGTGGGCTTCGACGCGGGCACCCAGTCCGTGCGCGATCTGCAAGGGGGCGATGTCCAGGCCTTGGTCGTCCAGAACCCGGTCCGCATGGGATATCTCGGCGTGGTCACGATGGTCCGGCACCTCCAGGGCAAGCCCGTGGAGAAGCGGGTGGACACAGGCGTCTCGGTTGCGACCAAGGAAAACATGAAGCAGGCGGAGATCGACGAGCTCCTGAATCCGCCGTTGAAGCAGTACCTCGACGAGTAGGCTCCAGCCCGGCTTCCTCCATCGACGGACATGCGACTTCGCCTGAATGGCATCCGGAAGTCCTTTGGTGCCACTCACGCACTGAAGGGCGTTTCGCTGTCGGTCAACGCCGGCGCCGGGCTCGCGGTGATCGGGGAGAACGGGGCGGGCAAGAGCACCCTCATGAAGGTGCTGAGCGGCGCGCATGCCCCGGATGCGGGCACCATGGAACTCGACGGGGAACCCTATGCCCCATCGGATCCGTTGGAAGCGCGGCGCCGTGGCGTCGCGATGATCTATCAGGAGCTCAACCTCGCCCCGCACCTCACCGTCGAAGAGAACATCGTGCTTGGGGTCGAGCCCTCCCGTTGGGGATTGCTCGATCGACGGCGTCGACGGGAGGAGGCGCGGAAAGCCTTGGCGGACCTGCATACCTCCATTTCGCCATCCGCGCCCGTATCCGCCCTCACCATCGCCCAGCAGCAGTTGGTGGAAATCGCGCGGGCGCTCGTGCACGAACCACGGGTCCTGATCCTCGACGAGCCGACCAGTTCGTTGACTGGCGTGGATGTGGAGCACCTGTACGCCGTCCTGGATCGGCTGCGGGCGCGGGGGGTGAGCATTCTTTACATCAGCCACTTCCTCGAAGAGTGCCAGCGGGTGTGTTCGGATTACGTGGTCCTGCGGGATGGCGAGTCGGTGGGGGCCGGCGACCTGACCTCGGTCCCGATGCGTGAGATCATCCGGATGATGGTCGGTCGTGAGGTGAACGAGTTGTATCCACGCACGCCTCACACGATCCAGGGGCCCCTGCTGGAATTGCGCGGTCTGGCCGGACGGCCGAAGCCGCGGTCGATGTCGTGCGTGGTCCGCGAGGGCGAGATCTTTGGTCTGTTCGGACTGGTCGGGGCGGGCCGCACCGAGACCTTGCGGGTCCTGTTCGGTCTGGATGCGGTGGAATCGGGGACCGCCCACATCGGTGGCATGGACGTCACCGGTTGGTCACCACGGAAGCAGTTGCGCGGGGGCATGGCCTTGCTGAGCGAGGATCGCAAACGGGAGGGACTGCTGCTGAACCGTAGCATCGCCGAGAACCTCCTGATCACGCGTCCCGAGCCGATTTCGCGTGGCGGGTTCCTGCGGTTGCGGGCGGAGCAGCACATGGCGCTCGATTGGATGGAACGGTTGGATGTGCGCGCACAGGGGGCGCAACAGCCCGTGGGTGAACTCTCCGGAGGCAACCAGCAGAAGGTGGCGTTCGGTCGCCTGCTCTATCATCAGGCCCGCTTGCTCCTGCTCGACGAGCCGACCCGCGGCATCGACGTCGGATCCAAGGCTTCGATCTACCGCCGTATCGGGCGGGCGGCGGAACAGGGCAAGACGGTGGTGCTGGTCAGTTCCTACATCCCCGAGCTTTTGGGCGTATGCGACACCATCGCGGTGTGCTGCCGGGGTGAAGTTGTGGCCGTGAAACCGGCGGCGGAATGGAACGAGCACGACTTGATTGCGGCGGCGATCGGGCAGTCGGCGGAAGACGAAGCCGCGGGGGCGGACGAAAGGGAACTTTGAACATGTCGGGAACCGAAAGCATGGGATTCAAGGCGCAGTTGCGACGATGGGTACAGGTGGGCGGCCCCTTTCTGGGGTTGCTGCTGGTCTGCCTGTTCTTCGCGTTCGCGCGCGACGAGTTCGGGGATCCGGCCCGCGAGAGCATCTTCAAGCCGGGCAACCTCAAGATCGTGCTCGTCCAGACCGTGGTGGTCGGGATCGGGGCGCTGGGCATGACACTGGTCATCGTTTCAGGGGGCATTGACCTGAGCGCGGGTTCGCTGGTGGCCTTCTGTTCAGTGTTGGGGGCGCGCCTGATCGTGGCGGGTTCGTCGCCGGTGGTTGTGGTATTTTTGGCGGTGGCGGCGGGCGTGGGGATCGGCCTCCTGAACGGAGGTGCGATCGCTGGATTCCGGTTGCTGCCCTTCATCGTGACGCTGGGCTCGATGAGCATCGTGCGCGGGGCTGCGAAGTGGATGGGCAAGAACCAGGCCATCAGCATCCCGAATGATTCCGGGATTTCCGCGGTCATGAAGGTTCATTCCCCGGAGACGCTTTTCCCGCTGCCGCACGGCGTCTGGATCATGCTGGTTCTGGCGGCGGTGACCGCGGTCGTGTTGCGGCAGTCGGTCTTCGGACGCCATGTGGTGGCGGTTGGGTCCAACGAATCCACGGCCCGTCTCTGCGGCGTCCGGGTCCGTTCGGTGAAGGTGGCAGTTTACGCGCTGGCCGGATTCTTCTTCGGTGTGGCAGGCGTCATGCAGTTGTCGCGGTTGACCCAGGGCGATCCCACGGTCGCCGTGGGGCTGGAACTGGACATCATCGCGGCCGTCGTGATTGGCGGCGCCTCCCTGTCCGGTGGGAGTGGCAGCATCCTCGGAGCCATCGTCGGGGCGTTGCTGATGGCATTGCTCCGGAATGGCACCTCCCAGCTCGGATGGGCGAACTACGTGCAGGAAATCATCATCGGCTCGGTGATCGTGCTGGCGGTGGGCCTCGACAAGTGGCGGCAGGGCCGGGCGAAGTGACCGGGGCCCCACCTATGCGGCCACCGTGTTGAACGGGGTGGCCACGTCCTCGTCGCCCTGAGAAAAGCTTTGGAACGGCGACGAGGACGTCGCCTACCCGTTGCGTGCGGGGGCAGTATCAAGGTGCACTCAAGTGAGCGGCATTGGCGTCTTCGCTCTTTTTCCCAGGTGCCCGACGCCGCATGATGTCCCGACATGGGCAACACATTCGGACACGTGTTTCGGATCACCACCTGGGGCGAATCCCACGGTGGGGGCGTCGGCGTGGTGGTGGACGGTTGTCCGCCAGGGTTGGAACTTTCCGAGGCGGACGTGCAACCGGATCTCGATCGGCGCCGGCCGGGCCAGTCGAGCATCACCACCCCGCGGAAGGAGTCGGATACCGTCCAGATCCTCAGTGGCGTGTTCGAGGGGCGCACGTTGGGCACTCCGATCAGCATGATGGTCCGGAACGAGGACTTCCGGTCGGAGGCGTACAACGAGATGTCGGTGAAGTTCCGACCCTCCCATGCCGACTACACCTACCACGCGAAGTATGGACATCGGGCGTGGCCGGGGGGCGGACGGACGAGCGCCCGCGAAACCATTGGCCGCGTGGCAGCGGGGGCCATTGCGAAGAAGTTGTTGCGGCAGCGTTGGGGCGTGGAGGTCCTCGCCTGCGTGACGCAGGTGAAGCACATTTCGGTCACCGTGGATCCCGAGAGCCTTTCATCGGAAGCCATCGAATCGAACATCGTGCGCTGTCCGGACGCGCAGGTGGCGGCGCAGATGGTGGAGTTGATCGAGGAACACCGTTCGGCGGGGGACAGCGTGGGCGGGATCGTGATGGGGGTCCTGCGTGGGGTTCCGGTGGGTTGGGGAGAGCCGGTGTTCGACCGGTTGGAGGCGGACTTGGGGAAGGCGATGATGAGCCTCCCGGCCAGCAAGGGCTTTGATATTGGATCCGGTTTTGCCGGGGTGACCCTGACGGGTCGGGAGCACAACGACGCCTTCCGATCGAAGGCTGGAAGGGTCCGGACCGTGACGAACCGGAGCGGCGGGGTGCAGGGCGGGATTTCCAACGGGGAAACGATCTACTTCCGCGTGGCGTTCAAGCCGGTGGCGACGGTCATGCACGAACAGCACACGGTGGATGTCCAGTACGCGAACACGACGCTCAAGGGACGCGGCCGGCATGACCCGTGTGTCCTCCCGCGGGCGGTGCCGATGGTGGAGGCCATGTCCGCCCTG